>LWDU01032612.1_pt1 | contig 20820 bp, 18 predicted proteins | sample 727161 | NCBI WGS metagenome assembly LWDU01 (sample SAMN04566230, study PRJNA314399) | hydrothermal vent metagenome | isolation source: deep sea hydrothermal plume seawater | place: Mexico: Gulf of California, Guaymas Basin | collected 2004-07-11
TAGAGTCATCATCACATATTTCAAACAGGGTAGTTGCCTCTGGATAATAACCATCCGGATAAGCGCAGCAGACTGCTAAAATGCCTTCAGGAGTTTGCAAAATCTTGCCGCTATAATCATGCTCGCGCAGATATTGGGCTGCACCTTCCGGACTTACGAAAGTCCGTGTACATTTATTAGCTATCCACTTTCCCCACTTGCCTGCCATGGTTATGAACTACGTTCCTACCAATCCCTTATAAAATGATGCTTTAAAATATTCTTAATTCAATTACATTAATATCAACGTAGCTATTAGGAGAATCAATGGTCGTGTATAGTAATATGAGAAACGTAAAGCCCCTATTGACGATGGGGAGGTAGCTTTAATGGTAAACTAATAAGTGGACACTTACTGGACCATTATGAACTTGAATAATATCCCTAAAGGTACAATCATATATGAGGAAACTACTGAGTATATTATTCTTGATGATGAAGAAAAAATGCCTATGATAATATGGAAAGAAAAAGACATAGTCAGGAACCTCAAAATCAGTAGAATTATGAAAAAAGCAATTCAGTCTGTTGGTGAAGAAAAATATGGACGTGGTAATTTTTTCATTGATAGATTTCCAAAAGGTGATGAACAATATTTAACTTGGTATTGTAGACCCAATATGAATCCAGAACTTATTGAAGAACGATCAAAGAATAGCAGTTAGAAATACATATTCAGAATCAACAATATCTATATCGTAAAATCCAACAAATCCTCTAATTAAGACCCTTCCTCTATGATTTGAGTGCTAATAAATCTGGAAGGAATTGATGGTTGTGGAAAATCGACACAGACAATATTATTGCAAAAAAAATTAGAAGAATTAGGAGAAAACACAGTAGTCCTAAAAGAACCTACCAATGAACCACACGGTCAGAAATTGTGGGATGTTTTACATGGTAAAAGAAAAGCAACTAATGAAGAAATATTGGAATTTTTCATTTTAGACCGAAAACAACATGTTGATGAGAAAATACAGCCTGCATTAGATAATGGTACAGTAGTTTTGATGGATCGATATTACTATTCATCTATGGCATATCAAGTAGCCGGTGGTTTAGATGTTGAATATATCCGAAATAAGCACGATTTCGCCCCAAATCCAGATATTGTTTTGATATTTGACTTGCCTGTTTCAACTGCTTTGGAAAGAGTACGTGGTCACAGTGAAGCTGATGAATTTGAAAAGGAAGAACACTTAAAAAAAGTTAGAGAAGCTTATCTTAATTTAGAAAGTGATCCTCTTGTTAGAATTGTTGATTCTGTGAGAACTCCGGAAGAAATATTTGAAGAAGTATGGAAATTAGTCTCCGAGGTAAGGAATGAATGAACTTCTTTTCTACGCAAAGATAGTATTGCTCATTGTATTATTATATGATGTTATTATTTTGTTCAGAAAGCCTGAAGAAGGAAGCAAATCCATTACATTAGATTTCTGGAAGGAAATAGAACGAAAGGGAATCAATGGTTTACTAATTCCTTGTACTATGATATTCATTATCTCCCTTGATTACATCCAAGAAACAGAGATTTATCTATCATTGGCTCTCTTTGTTCTAAGTTTAGTTTATCTTGGATATCCTCGTCCTTTTGCATTTGGAAAAAATGGAATTCTAATGGACGGGAAAATTATTGTGAAAGATAGAATTCTCAAGGCTAAAAAGACTGAAAAAGGTGGCAAAATATCAATTGAATGGTATGGCTGGTTGATGGAGAAAGAATTACCTGATTGTGAAGTGACTGATACTATCTTAGAAGAATTTAAAAACTAAGAAAATACACCAAGAACGCATTGAAATATACTGTACATTCCCGAGACTGGGCCAATATCGCCTCCATTTTTCAACCTGTTTCCTGCAATTACATCCAAATCTCGCAGAACATCCAATGCTTTAGGTGTATCAAGGTCATCATCCAAAGCTTTCTCAAATTTAGCAACTAAAATTACCATCTCATCATCATTTCTGGGATCTGTGGATTCTGCAACCATACAATCTACAGCATTGACTCCAAGACGCTCGCCTTCCTGACATGCTTCAAGTAATCCTTCAGGAGAATATGGTGTAAATTCACGATAATGGTGGCTTAACAGATAGAATCTAAGTGCAGCAGGAGGGCAATCCTCGAAAACTTCCTCCAATGTTATTCTCTCGCCTCTTGATTTAGATAATTTACCTTCTGCATCTTCCATAAGTCCATTATGCATCCAAAAATCACAATAATTTCCTAAACCTATCTTTTCAGCAAGTATCATCTCTGTTTCATGATGAGGATAGATTAGATCAATTCCTCCCCAATGAATATCGATTGGTAAATCTAATTCTGATGATGACATTAATGTACACTCAAGATGCCAACCAGGTCTTCCAACGGGCAGGCCTTCAAATTCCCAAGTTTTACCATCACCCAATGGTAGACCCCAAAGTAAAGTATCATGAGGACTTTTCTTAGGTCCTGAATTAACTTCACTAGTACCTTGAGCCAATGAATCCTCAAAATTAACACCTAATAACTTTCCATGTTCTTCCTGCTTTATCCTCAGAAAGATTCCTTCGTCAGTCTGGTAAGCCTCACCATTATCCAATAATTTCTTAGTTTCTTCAGCTATTTTCTGAACAAAATCTGAAGCTCGGGTATATTTTGTTGCTGGAATATTGGAAAGTAGTTCCATTTTATCTAAAAACTCTTTCTCATATTTACGAGTAAAATCCAACTCATCAATCCCAACTTTAGAGGCACCAAGTGCAGTCTCATCTGAAACATCGGTAAAATTCTGTATATGATTTACCTCATAACCCTTGTACCCCAACCATCTTTTTAGAACATCAAAAGATACGTAGGATTTAGCATGTCCTAAATGTGTATCTGCATAAACCGTAGGACCACAAACATACAAACCCAAGTTTTTGGATTCGGGGGCAAACTCTTCTTTTTGTCCTGTTGCAGTATTAAAAAATCTCAACCTTTGTCACCGCCGCCTCTAGCGCAAATATTACCCTCATTTGGCCAATCTTCGCCATAATACATAGACATGCAATACGAATGGGCATTGTATCCTACTGAATCTAGCAAACTTGTAACTCTAAAATTAGGAGCTGGGACAAAAATTTCTACAGTACTATCATCAGGTATGGCCTGAGCTGTAGCTTGAAGCAAACCTTGCCAATTCTTACAACCAGGTTCTACAATCCAAGGACCTATCTCATACCAATCATCCTCACCTTTAGCCATGATAAATCCTTTTACAGAATCATCTTCTCCTAAAGCAGCAAACGAACATTGAGGAAGATAATCATTCAGTTCTTTGAGAAATCGTGAACGATCGGCTCCAAACTGGCGTAAATCCATTGCCACTATCTCATCCCAATAACTCTTTGCTGGAACAATATTATTCTTATCAGACTCTACATCAAAAGGTTGAAAGGATTTCATGCTCGCATCTAAACGAAAGACAGTTGACATCCCTTCAGCCATAAATCCCAAATCTTTGTAGAATGATGCCACATCCATTCTTGAATGAACTCTTACTGACTTACATGTCTCTAATCGTTTCATGGCTTCCTTGAGTAAGACCTTGCCAACGCCTTTACCTCTGCTTTTAGAAGATACTACCACATTTCCAATCATCCCTAAATTCCCATAATCAAAAACAGTAGTAACACCAAGAAGTTCATCGCCTTCATGCGCCACTAAAGGAATACTAATTCGGAGAAGTCTTTGCCAATCTTCAATAGAATTACCCCATTCTTCACCATCTGTCAAGGATTTTGCAAATTCAAGTTCTGATTCCTGTAATTCTCGAACTTTAATCATCACTTAATCCCTCATCACAGTCTTGTTGCCCAAAAGTCAAGAATTTTTTTTCCTCTCTTTGAAGTTTAAGTCTACAACTTCCATATCCAAAATCCTCTCCTCCATACCAATGTGGACAATCCTTGCACTTAAGCATCAAATGTTATCATTGACCAAGATTAATGAAGATATGTATTGATAAAATCTTATAACGCAAGCCTTTCATACTGAAGTATGAATCGAATCTCATCGATTGTCATAGCACTCATGCTGACTGTGACTACAATGAGTACTGGCTCTATTGAAAATCCAGATTTTAAGAAAAAAGATAACATGCCAAGTGGTTTTGATAGCCATGAAAATGATACTATAGATCGAACTAACACTTTCCCTTTTGACGTCTTTTTTGATGACTATTATGACACCTCTGGTGAATTGTATAGCGAATTATTTGCCATTCAAGCGGCCTATCCTGAAATTGTAGAAATATACACTTTAACAGATATGCTTGAGTCTGGTGGTACTTGGCAAAATAATGAGATTTATGGACTTAAGATATCAGATAATGTAGCCAACGAACCGGACTATTATGATGACCCTGATGAGGAGACTTTCTTTATTGTAGGAAATCATCATGCCAGAGAATGGATGACTGTTGTAACTCCCGTATATTTTGCTTATTTCTTAACTCATTTTTACGGAATGGAACCCACTGATAATGACGGAGATGGACTCATTAATGAGGATATGATTGATGGAGTTGACAATGACGGAGATGGAGAACAGGGTGGTAGAGTTGACGAATACGGACGCGCATTATTCGATGGAATCGATAATGATGGCGATGGTATAATTGATGAAGGAATTGATGAAGACCCAAGTGAAGCAAGAATTACGCATTTAGTAAACAATAGAGAAACTTGGATTGTGCCTCTGCTAAATCCGGATGGATATAATTATGACCGAGAAGATCCTAGCAGACTTTGGCGCAAAAATATGCGTGATAATGATCAAGATGATCGTTATGGTGGTACCTGTGACGGAGTTGATATCAACCGTAACTATCCTTTCGAATGGGGACACAATACTCAATTTACTGCATTAATCGGTGATGATTTAGAGCCTGAAATTACTGTTGACGATGACAACATATGTTCAGATGTTTATCATGGACCTAGAGAACAAGTCGACAATGATGGAGACTGTGAAACTCTCTGTGATGTTGGTTTTGAATTTGGTGAACAAAATTCGCAAACTGGTGTAGATGAGGATCCACCAGACGCTCAGCATACTGATGATGATGGTGATGGAAAAATAGATGAAGATAAAGAAGGAGGGTTTTCTGAACCTGAAACTCAAGTAATCGAACATTTAACTTGGAGATTAGATATATATGAAGACTACCCTCAAGATAAGTACCTAGAAGATTACCAGAACGGAATTATTAGGACTAATTGGCCTGAAATGATGATGTATGCTCCGGATGGAGATTACATAAGCACTTATCGTAAAGAAGCACACGATATGAAGCATAACATCATGAATTCCGTATCTTACCATTCATACTCTGCACTGTACATATGGCCATGGGGTTACAAAGATCAAGATCCGCCTCATGAATTATACATGGAAAATCAAGTTAAACCTTTGATGAATGTAACAGGTTATGGTAACTGGAAAGATGAAGGTGGATACAAAGTATCTGGAGACATCAATGATTACCTCTATGGGATGCAAGGATCCTTTTCATATACTGTTGAGCTAAATTATGGTAGTCAAGGTGGACTTCAAGGCGGATTTCATGCAGATCCTTTACTTATCAGACCAACTGTAAGAATGCATCTCTTAACCAATATGCACTTCCTCGATGAATCACCCAATGCTAGAATTGGACAAATGTTTGGCAGTGATACTGGCAATTTAGGTATAGATTCTGTAAATTCACCTGAGAGGACTATGATGCCAAAGCTCTCAATATTATCTGAGAAAGGAGATGCTGTTGATGTTGGATTCGGATCTGATACCAACGTCGAATTTGATGAAAATAAACTCTACTCAAACGATGATATAGCCGTTAAAGTGAAAGTGGATAATGCTCAATACATGTTAAAAGATTCATTATTCTTAAATTACAGGACTGAGAAAATGCCTGAAGATATATGGATAGAAGTACCTATGATTTGTATAGAAAACTGTGATTTGAAAGTCTATTCTATATCCAATGACAGCCTCGGCTTACCTGTAAGAGAAGCTGTTTACAAAGGATACATACCCGAAACTGAAGAATCCATGAATGTACAATTTTATGCTGTTGCACAAGACTCGCGCCTAGCAAATGCATTTGGAGGAGGCTTTGTATTTACCGGATACGGAAATGCAGAACCAGTTGAGGTTTTTGTGGACGATATTATTGGATTTGGAAATCCTATTATTGATTTCTTTGCAGTCGCTATAATGATGGGAATAATGTATGGAGTTGTTTGGGGTGGATTATACAAAACCGTAGGAATTGCAACAAAAGCTGAAAGAATAAAAAACGAAGAAGATAGTCTTCCTAAACCAAAGAGAGCAAAGAAAACGGCTAAAGGAAGCTGAAAATGGCCGATGAAGAACCGGAAATGTTTTCTTCGAGACTAGGATTAATCCTGACTACAATTGGTGCTGCAGTAGGAACTGGAAACATATGGCGATTTCCCCGTGAAGCTGCCGCAAATGGAGGCGGAGCATTCATGATAGGATGGCTTCTTTTTCTATTTGCATGGTCAATTCCTTTATTGATGGCTGAATTTGCCATCGGAAAAAAGACAAGACTTGGAACTGTAGGAGCCATGAGAGATATGGCTGGACGTAATTTCACCTGGCTTGGAATATGGATGATGTGGGTTGGAACTGCGGTAGGTTTCTACTATGCAGTAGTTATGGGATGGACCATCAGATACTTCTGGATTGCAATTTCAGGTGATATGAGTGATGCAACCGATACGGAACAAACTCAGGCTCTGTGGGATGATTTCATAAGTTCGCCTGCTGAAGTTGTATTTTTCCAATTAATTGCAGTTGCCTTTTCTGCTTTCATTGTTTACTATGGCATTAGTGGAATAGAAAAGGCAAACATGATTTTGATACCATGCTTGGTAGCATTCCTTATAGTTGCTATGATTTATCCGTTTATTCTAAATCCTTCAGGGGCTATAATGGGACTAAAATTCCTATTCATACCACAAGGTGAATATTTATTCAAAGGAGAAACCTGGATTCGTGCTTTAACACAATCTGCCTGGTCAACATCAATGCGAAAGAAAGAAGATATTGGTCTTAATGCATTCCTTACAGGACTTGGAAATAACTCGGTATCACTCATTGCCGGTGTTGCAGTTTTAGGAACTGTTTTTGCTTTATCTGATTCGACTGCGGAAGGTTTAGAAGCTGTTGAATCTGGATCTTCTGGATTAACATTTATTCATTTAACTGCATTATTTGCATCAATGGGAACTGCTGGATGGGTTATAGGCAGTATATTCTTCTTAGCTATGTCATTTGCTGCACTAACGTCTATGGTTTCAACCCTGCAAGGCTGTGTCGTTAATTTTGTAGATATGGGATGGGAAAGAAAAGAAGCTGTAAGATACATTGCAGTAGCTGTTGCATTTGCAGGCATACCTGCCGCAATAAGTCTAGAATTCTTAGACAATCAAGATTTTGTTTGGGGAACTGGGCTAATTGTTTCAGGATTAATGGTTGCTATCGTAGTAATGAAATTTGGTGTAAGTAATTTCAGAAAGAATTTAATCAATACCGAATATGCAGATGTTCAAATTGGTGTATGGTGGGAATATATTATCAAATATGTCTTTCCAATTGAATTTATAGCTGTATTTGGATTCTTTATATATGAAAAATTACAAGATGATAGTCACTCCCCAATCGAAGGAATGGGTCTTGGGTTATTCACAATCATAACTATGATTGTTCAATGGGCTATTGTACTTATCATATTCATCGTTGTTCTAAATAATAGAGTTGCAGATTCTGTCAAGAAAGGTCCAGTTTCTGATGGAAACTTTGATGATGATGTCGAATGGGCTGAAGATGTCTAATCTATTTCAATAGACTAGCCTTAGCTGCAGAAAATTCTTCATCACTTAGCATGCCGCTATCCTTTAGTTCACCAAGTTTTCTTAATTTTTGAAGAAGAACTTCACGTTCGTCTTGTATAGCTGTAGTTTCCTTACGATTACTGCCCCAATCACTACGTCTATCATCTCTTTTCTTAAGTCTAGAACCACATTTTCCACAAATACGGAAACTTGTAGGTACACGAGCTCCACACTTACTACAAACTACGTGTAAATCACCCGAAAAAACTTCACGATGTGAATATTTGGCTACATTTTCTTCTTCACCGGGTGGGATTTCATTTGTAAATATAGATTTGTTCTCATAATCATTAGGGAACCAGTCGCGTCTAATTGCTGAAAATGTATCTCCTTCTACAGAATGATAAAATACATCCATACGTGTGATCTCTCGATCACTATTATCAACTTTAACCTCAATTTTAAGCGTTGTTTCACCACCTACTTCGATATTATCAACTATCGTTTGGCCTCTAGTTATTAACCTATCAAATGATATTGTAGTACTACGTGCATTACCATTTCCAGTATTACTCAAAGTTATTTCAAATTCATTCCAAACATGAGGGGTAAATGGTTCTACTTGTGTGACGGCAAACTCAATAAATGGTAATGAAAATTGTGGTGTTGACGCTGATGCAATAGTCTCATCAGCTAATTTTTTAGCTTCAAGAACTTCATCAAGCAATTTAGCAGGGTCAGTTCCAGACTTAGAACGCTTTCGTTTAATTCTCCGAACTTTCTTTTCGGTCCCAAAATCCGTAAAGGAAACCTTATCTGCCATTAATTAAGCATAATAAGCGGGTAATTTATAATTGTCTACTTACTTATTTTTCTTCTTCGACTTCTTCATAGTCAACATCAACAACGTTGTCATCATCAACTTCTTTAGAATCACCCTCTGAAGATTGAGCCTGAGCTTGTTCTTCGGATGCCTGTTGGTAAGCCATTTGTCCAATTGCTTGTGAAGTCTGTTGGAAATCTTCTAGTGCTTTCTTCATTGAATCTAAATCATCTTCCTTCATAGCAGCTACCAATTTCTCCTTAGACTCTTCAACCTTAGATTTGGTATCCTCATCAACCTTGTCTCCTAAATCCTTAATGGCTTTCTCTGTAGCATATATGAATGACTCCGATTGATTACGCGTTTCTACTAAATCACGTGTAGCCATATCCTCATCAGCGTGTTGTTCAGCCTCTTTGATTTTTTCATCGATTTCTTCATCACTCAAATTAGATTTAGATGTGATTTCTATCTTCTGTTCATTGCCCGTTCCCTTATCTTTCGCAGTAACGTTCATTACACCATTACGATCAATATCAAATGAAACTTCAATTTGTGGTATTCCTCGAGGTGCAGGTGGAATTCCAACCAATTGGAAACGTCCTAAAGTATCATTGTCTGCAGCCATAGTTCTTTCGCCTTGCAATACATGTATTTCAACTGCAGGTTGGTTATCTGCGGCCGTCGAAAATGTCTTAGATTTGGTAGTAGGAATTGTAGTATTTCTGTCTATTAATGATGTCAAAACAGAACCCTCGGTTTCGATTCCAAGAGTCAAAGGTGTAACGTCTAAGAGAACAACATCCTTTACATCTCCTGCAAGAACTCCTGCCTGAATTGCAGCCCCCATTGCAACACATTGCATTGGATCTACACCACGCTCTGCTTTACGCCCAACAAACTTCTCAAATGCTGCCTGAACAACAGGCATACGTGTTGGTCCTCCAACAAGTATCACCTTGTCTACATCTCCAGGTTTCATCTTAGCATCTTTGAAAGCTTGTTTGATTGGTTTTGCACATTTGGCTATCACGGAACCTACAATGTCTTCTAATTTTGCCCTTGATAACTCATGTTCCAAATGTTTTGGACCACTAGAATCTGACCAAATATAAGGTAAATTAATAGTTGATTTTAAAGTGTTACTTAATTCAATCTTAGCCTTTTCAGCCGCATCACGAAGGCGCTGCTTGGCTGCAGGATCATCGCGAAGATCTATACCATTATCTGCTTTGAATATATCTGCAAAGTAGTCAACAAGAGCCTCATCCATATCAGTTCCACCCAACTCATTATCTCCTGAAGTAGAAATCACATCGAAGACACCATTATCCATCTCCATTATTGTGACATCAAAAGTTCCTCCACCTAAATCTAAAACTGCGGCAGTGTACTCTCCCTCCTTGTCAAGACCATAAGCTAAAGCTGCTGCAGTAGGTTCATTGATAATTCTCTCTACTTTTAGACCTGCAATCTTACCTGCATCAATCGTTGCTTGTCTTTGATTATCATTAAAGTAAGCTGGAACCGTAATAACTGCTTTTTCAATATCAACACCAAGATGCGCTTCAGCATCTACTTTAATCTTCTGCAAAATCATAGCTGATATTTCTTCAGGTGAATATTTCTTCTTTTTGATAGTTACACGATGTTTAGTTCCCATTTTCCTTTTGATATTCATAATCGTATTTTCTGGATTGAGTACAGCCTGCCTCTTGGCAGGATCACCAACAATACGTTCACCATCTTTCGTAAATGCGACCACAGAGGGAAACATTTTTCCACCAAATGTTGAGCCTTCAGCTGAGGGTATGATTACCGGTCTGCCCCCCTCTAAATGCGCTGCTTCTGAATTGGTTGTACCCAAATCAATTCCAATTATCACTTCTTTTGCCATTTTATTCACCTTTTTTCTCTATTTTTTCTTTGTTTTCGTCTAAACTCTTTGATACAACGACCTTAGCTGGCCGTAATACTTCCCCTTCTAACTTGTACCCTGATTGAATAACATCAACGATTGTATTAGGTTCAATACCCTCTTTTTCAACTGTTGTCAATGCTTCATGAAATCTAAAATCGAATTGTTCACCTTCTGGAACAAATTTTTCTATGTTTAAGGAATCTGCAAAAGAAGAAACCAACTTTTGTATTCCTGAAAGGCCTTGGATAGAACTTTCTAAATCAGGATATTCTGACTCATTGGCCTTATCAATTATATCTATTACTTCTAGAAATTTGGAAACAACCTCTCCTTTAATCCTTAGATTTTGCTGTAATCTATCTCTCTCTATCCTTTTCCTAAAATTGTCAAAGTCTGCCGCTACTCTCATAAATTTTTCATTATAACTATCCACTTCAGATTTTAGGACTTCTATTTTTTCATCCGGACTCAAGTCTCTCACTTTTTCAGCTTGAACCTCTTTCACAACTTCAACTTTTTTATCGACGGATTTCATAGGTTATGAACCTGAGGTTGTTAACCTCTGGTTGTAAAGATGAAAGGCCCTATATAAAATTTCCCAATTATCTTAATCCAAATTTCTCACGTACTTCAGATACGCGTCTTTGATATTCTTTAGGCAATTGATACCTAGCAATTTGTTCAATCTCGGTCCAATACTTCTGAAATTCTTTTTTGGAATTAGTTGATATTATTTCCTCAAAACGAGACATATAATGCTTTGTTAACCAAAAGTAATATGCTGAGAATCCTAAAGAAATTATACCAATTACTAGGATCCATGGTGCCCAATCACCGATATAATCAAGTATTGCATCTGGAGCCCATGTCTCCTGTGAATACCACTGCCCCAGAATTCCTATTAAGAACATGAAGGTACTGACGATAGTCCCTACTAAGCTTACAGCCAACATATGCTCCTGTAACCAAGCATTCAATTGCTTTCTCCACTCACTAGCCATTATATTGCGCATTAATGGTTAAGTATAAAGATTACGCAAAAAAATAACAATATTTACTGGCTCTCTATCAATTCTATATGGCTATAGCCAAAAGAATGGATTTACTTGGTAGTGAAACTGCGTTTGCGGTTTCTGCTGAAGCCGCGAATTTAGCTTCAACTGGCATGAAAATATATCCCTTTCATTTAGGTGATATTAATCTTCCAACACCACCATCTATTGTGTCTGCAGCTAATGAAGCAGTTAAATCTGGAAAAACAGGTTATTGCCCTGCACCAGGTATACCTGAATTGCGAAAAGCATTGGGAAAAGATGTAGGGGATGCAAGAGGACTTAGTTACGGCATAGAAAATGTTTCAATTCAACCGGGAGGTAAACCAAGTATTGGAAAATATATTGCTGCAATGATGGAAAAAGGAGATGTTGTTCTGTATCCAAACCCTGGATATCCTATCTATGAATCTCAAATTGAATTCTATAGAGGAGTTGCATATCCATATGGATATGTGAATACGCCTGAAGGATTAAGATTAGACTTTAATGCAATTGAAGAGGGAATAAAAAAAGGAGCTAAACATATTTTTTACAACAACTACAACAATCCCACTGGAGCCTCATCACCCGATGAAGAAATAGAACGTTTAGCAAATTTGGTTGTTGAAAACGATATGTTCCTAATCTCTGATGATGCATACTTTGATACATTATATGATGGAACTCCAAAATCTATAGCTAGTTTGCCTAGAATGTATGATAGAACCTTGACGATGTACACCTTTTCAAAGAAATTTGCAATGACTGGGTGGAGATTGGGTGGTGCAATCGGGCCTAAAGAAATAATAGAACAGATTACAAGATTAAATGTCAATATGGAATCATGTACGACTCATTTTATCCAACATGCAGGTGTAGCCGGATTAAATGCACCAAAGAGTGAAACTCAAGAAATTCTTGATAGATTACAAGGCCGAAGAGATATTTTAGTTAAAATATTGAATGGCATTGAAGGGGTGGAAGCCCATATGCCTGAAGCCGGCTTCTACGTATTTCCAAAAATAACGAATTTATTACAAAAAATAGGTTTCAACGACGTTGAAGAATTCAGAAAAGTAGTACTCAAAGAAACCGGTGTAAGTTTCTGTGGTAGGCACCATTTTGGAAGGCCTTTAGAAACTGAAACTGATTCATACATTCGATTAGCATTTTCAGGAATTGGAAAAGATGATTTACAGGAAGGAATGAATCTTTTCAGAAACTGGATTGATTCAAACACAAAATAATGGCTAAGGCAATGTTTGGAGCTGGCTGTTTTTGGGGAGTTGAATACGATTTTTCTAAAGTTAAAGGAGTGAATGAAGTTGTTTCAGGATATAGTGGTGGAAAAACCAATAATCCAACCTATGAGCAAGTTTGTAGTAATACAACAGAACATGCAGAAGTTGTGTTAATTGACTATAATTCAGATATTGTTTCGTATGATACCTTACTGAATGTTTTCTGGAATAAACATGATCCTACCACACTTAATCGACAAGGTCCTGATGTAGGAACTCAATACCGTTCAGCAATATTTTACTTTACTGAAGCCCAAAAAGAGATTGCAAAAAAATCATTGGAATACAAACAGAATATTTTTGGTAACAAAAAAATCGTCACTGAAATTGCAGAAGCAAAAGATTTTTGGTTAGCTGAAGAATATCACCAGAAATATTTTGAAAAACACAGTGTAGACTAAATTTGATTTAACCTAAAGCTACGTCTAAACACATCATAACTGAAAAACCCACCATTACCCCCATAGTAGCAATATCTCCATTTTTTCCACGATGGGCTTCAGGAATCAACTCTTCGACTACTACAAAAATCATAGCTCCAGCTGCAAATGCGAGTGCATACGGAAGAAGTGGATCCATAAAAACTACTATTGCCGCACCTAAAACTGCTGCAACAGGTTCCACCAAAGCTGATAATTGACCCCACCAAAAACTATCCTTACGAGAAAGACCTTCTCGTCTTAGAGGAAGTGAAACTGCAGCGCCTTCAGGAAAATTTTGAAGACCTATTCCTATTGCTAGAGCAACAGCAGCACCAAATGTCTGCTCATCTCCTGCAGCTGCAGCACCAAAAGCTACACCTACTGCCAAACCTTCAGGAACATTATGAAGTGTAATAGCTGAAATCAATAACATACTTCTATGCCATGTAGTCTTAACTCCTTCCGTTTCTTCAGGTGGTGCCCCTGGATGAAGATGAGGAAGATAAATGTCTATTAATCTCATGCCAACACCCCCTAAAACAAAACCGAATAATACTGGAAAAATTCCGTTATAACTTCCCCCACTTGCTTCAGAATGCTCAAGTGCAGGTGACAATAAAGACCAAAAACTAGCTGCGATCATAACTCCAGCTGCAAAACCAAGCATACCATCCAAAATTTTTCGGTTTATTTCTTTGAAAAAGAAAACTAAACCAGCTCCTGCCGCCGTCATCCCCCATGTGAACAAGCCTGCACCTAACGCCTGCTGAACAGGACCCCAAGCCTCAAAGAACTCTAGCATAATACTGTTTTGTAAAAAGTCTATTTAGGCTTTGTGAGTCCTTCAGGGGGTTGCGTATTAACCCTTCGAACCCCCAAATATATCAATCCAAAACTAACTAATTGTATCCACCCTAATTCTTCATTTATCCATAACCAACTAGAAAAAATTCCAAAAATGGGAACGACATTAACAAAACTTGAAGCTCGATTAGCCCCTATAACTTCAACGCCAATTGCAAAGAAAACATATGAAAGTGCTGTAGAAAGAATTCCCAGATATCCAATCAAAAGCCATTCATCATTATTCCAAGAACGATCCCATGACGATTCTGCCAAAACAAAAGGGATGAAAAAAATCCAGCCAATCAAAGAAACCCAAGCAATTAACGAAAGTGAACTAAGCTGCCCATCTTCATCATTAAGGACATATTGTCTCATTACTATGACATAAATTGCATAAGTAAAAGCTCCAAACATGATCAAACTATTACCAATCAATCGTTCTTCGAGAGAAATATCAATATTTGGAGATGCAATAAATATTAATAGAATGCCTATAAAACTAAGAAAAATACCAGAAATACTCTTAGTAGTCAACTTATGGGATAGTGCAAAAACTGACAGAATAGCTACAAAAATAGGATTGAACCCAATTACTAATGAGGCATCAGAAGCTGCTGTTTTTTGCATGCCAAACATGTAACCTATCTGATAAAGAAAAACTGATGTAAAAGCCATAATTACCAAAACTTTCCAATCTTTGGCTCTAGGTACTACATTCCCCTCTTTAATCCACATCCAAACAAAAAGAATAGGAACTGCAAAAGAATATCTCAAAAACATTACTGTGAAAGGAAAATCTAACAAATCAGTTGCAAGAAGTCTACCTACGGGCCATGCCACTCCCCAAAGAACTGAAACCGTAAGCATCATTAGATTTGTAATTGCAAGCTTACGAGTACTGAAATCCAACATAATTACTCGTCTTTCTTAGTTCCTAAGAAATATTCATTTATCTGAGGATCTGCAAGAATATGACTAGCTGAATTTGTATGGACTACTTTACCATTAGAAAAAATATAACCCCTATCTGAGCGAGCAAGTGAAAGCCTTGCATTCTGTTCAACTATTAAAACTGTAATTCCTTTGCTGCGCAAAGCATCTATCCTTTCAATTATTTGTTGCTGATAGAGGGGGCTCAGTGCTGCAGTAGGTTCATCTAACAAAAGAAAATCTGGATTGCTGATAAGAGCACGACTGATTGCTAGCATTTGTCTTTGCCCTCCAGAAAGAGAAGCTGCAACATCACTCATACGTGACTTAAGATCTGCAAACATTTCTAACGTTCTTTCTATTCTCTCATTAAGGACTGGAATAGAAAGATTAATTCCACCCATTTCAAGATTCTCTCTAACTGAAAGGTTAGGAAAAACATTGTCTACTTGTGGAACATAAGCAATTCCGCGGTTAACAAGAGAATCTGTCCTCCATCCTGAAACCTCTTCGCCCTTATGCTTAACACTACCACCATAGTAAGTAGCAATACCAAAGATGAGTTTGATAAATGTAGATTTACCACAACCATTTGGTCCTATAACCGTAACAAATTCACCCTCATCTACATACAAATCAACACCATTCATAATCTGAACTTTACCGTAACCTCCTTCAAGATTTGTTACTTCGAGTACACGACTCATCCTGCACCTCCTAAGTATGCCTCTATCACTTCTTTACTATCCTTAACTTCATCTGGCGTACCTTGCATCAAAACCTTGCCTTGGTCCATAACAATTATTCTATCAACGCCCCTTCTAAGGATAAAGTCCATGTTATGCTCTATAACTAAAATTGATATTCCAGTTTGAGAAACGATATTACGTAGATTATTGAATATCTTTTCAGCCAAAGGACCTGCAACTCCTGCTACGGGTTCATCTAATAACAACAATTCCGGCTCCCCCATCAAAGCACGGCCAATGTCCACTAATTTACTCTGACCTCCCGATAATTCACTAGTAAGATTATGGGCCATATGAGTGATTTCTAATTCCTCAAGTGTAGAATATGCTTTTCGAACTCTAGCCTCTTCTTCTCCTCTAAAAAAATTGGAGATAAAACCTCGAATTGGATCGGTTCCATATTGATTTCGTGGTGGAATTAATAAATTTTCAATTGTAGTCATTTCTCTCCAGAGTCTTGTGTGCTGAAAAGTACGTGTGATGCCCAGATTTTGTATTTGATCCGGACGTAAAAGTGTTGCATCCTCACCAAAGACTTCAACATCACCTTCTGTAGCATCAAGAAGCCCAGAAATACAATTGAAAGTTGTTGTTTTACCACAACCATTAGGTCCAATTAGACCTACAAATTCCCCTTTTTCTATTTCAAAAGATACATTATCAACTGCACGTAATCCTCCAAAATCTTTGGTCATATTGGTAACTCGGAGAACGGAACTCATCAGAGAACCCCCAGAATAAATATTTCAAGAATTAGGACAAAAGCAGCCACAAGAACCCATACAAATCGCGGAATTCCGGGCTCTATTAAATCAGGATTTTCAGGTCTTTTAGGAACCTCTGGCAATAAACCACGCTCGGAGATAAGCAAACTAGACAAAATAACGGTACCAATCAGCATCAACTTGAAATAAGTCATATTTACAACAATTTTTTCAGGATTTGTCGTACCAAATACCTCAATCATTGAAAGATCACTACTCACTATGCCCATTATATCCAAAAAGAACCAAGCAAAGGCTCCATCAATATCACTAATATGATCATGGAACATACTATCTGTATCTCCTCTTGCCGCACTAAGTAAATTGAAGAAAGGTTGTGTTAATGCTATGATGAAAGCTCCAATAACCATTCCCCTATTATTTGCTCTTCCACCAACAATAAAAGCAGCCCATATCAAGAATGTTGAATTTATAGGGTTTATGAAGTCATCTAAGACACTAGAATTCAACCAAGCCCATAATGCACCACCAAAACCACCTATTGCGGCACCTAATGCTAGACACATTGCCTTATGCTGGAAAACATTGTGACCATGGTGCATGGTAACTTCTTCATCTTCCCGGATTGCTCGTAATATACGGCCCCAAGGTGAAGCCTGAATCATCTCTACTATTAACCATATAGAAGCAAATGATACCAAAGCGATTACTGCCAGAAGTACGGTATAAGGAGCTGCTTGACCCAGACCTAACCACCCTCCTACAGAATCATCCATAGTTGACTCCCACCAATGTTCTAACGGAAGATTATACAGCGAGATTCCTATTGCTGTTGTCCCAGTTCCAGCTCTTAGAAGTGGTTCGGCCCTCATAGATATCCTTACAATTTCTCCCAAAGATATCGTAACTATTGCAAAATAATCCATACGAAGATTTGCTGTCGGATAAGCAAGTAACCAGCCTGCAAGGCCTGATACAAAAACTGCTGCAAGAATTGCTGAACCAAAATTATTTGTGAAGAATCCACCCAAAATAGGGGCCCAACCATGCCCACCAGGTCTCTCTTCGGGAACTGTTAGAATAGCTACTGTAATTGCCCCAAGACCTGCAAAGAAAATGACTCCAAAATTGGTCATACCTGCAAATCCAGTATGTAAATTCAATGCAATTGCCAAAATTGAAAAAATACAAACTAAGACAATTATCCTTGATATTTGCATTGTTTTAGTGAATTTAGTAACACTTGGTAGCCAATCTGCAATATAAATGAGAATAACCAAGAAACAGAAAAATGCAAACCAAGAACCTCTTTCACTAGCCCTACCATATTTAGGAAACATATCCCAGTTAACAGATTCCGTCCTCTCGGAATACCAATCTGATAGCAATTTTACCAAATCATTAGATGAATAAAGAAGCAAAAGAAAGCCCCAAAACAAATGGTCAAATGAAACTAACAATATCCCAAATACTAATGCGTGGAAATTTACGTGATTTCCTGCAATCTTCATAAATTCCCCTAAAACTTTCTGAACTGGCCCCATAGCTTCAAAAATAAAACGAGTTAAATCTCTAAAGGAAAAAATAATTAAGATATATGCTATCTGTATTACATAAAGTGTAGATTCCGTATCACGTACAGAACTAGGTTCTATTGATGGCGCGTATTTCAATAACAGTAAAGCTACAATTATGAACAGCAAATTAATCCTGTGTAGTATTTCTCCCCAAATTTTATCAAATTGAAAAATACTGTCGGATTTATCACTCACCCTGATTGAATCTTCTGTAGAATCAGAAGATTTTTTTACAAGAGAAATAATTGATTCTAGGTCACCAACTAAAAAGAATGCAGAAAACAGAATCATCAATAATCCAAACAATTGCGCTATGAGAAAAATATAATCTAATGCTAAGTAAAGAGTGCCTACACCACCAATCAAAAAATCAAGTCCATAGAAAAGAAATAAAATAAAGAATCCAGAACCCAAAAGTATTCTTTTCTGCTCAATACTAGAATCTTTAACTTGGAAATAAACATCAATAATGTACAACTTCATGTCTGTTTGGTAGTGTGCCAAAGAAAAATAAATCATAAACAAACCTACAATTTCTAGTAAAAGATAGATGAAATCATCCAAAATACTAACAACAAATATTTGTAATATTCCAAGAATTGCTAATGTTCCTTTAATGGGTACATCAATCTTCGATATTCTTTCTGAAAAAATGCTGAATGTAGGGAAATAAAGACTATTGAAAAGATTTGTTATTCGTAGAGGCACTTCGGGCACCGAAAATTCTGGTACGCTCCACGCTTTCTTCCTTTTAGCCCTTTCAACACCCCACTCGTTCAAAGCATGACCCAAACCTTTGGGCATAACCATCAAAACAGCTATCAAGAACATATATGGCATAGCTTCACCAAAAGCGGCATATGATGGACGATCTAATTCGCTACCAGCACCAATCAAAATGGGTTCAGATATAGAACGGACTAAACCAACTATAACTGCAGCAATCAAAGCCCCTCTTACTGAACCAAGTGTTCCAAGAACAATAACTGAAAATGCAGGTAGAAGGATACTCAAGCCAACTTCAGGATTAACTCTAACATACATACCGAATAATACACCTCCAAAACCTGACATACCTGCTGCCAAAAATGCAGTTATTACATGCACGCGTTCAACATTGATTCCTGATGATGCAGCTAAATCGGGATTATCGGCAACTGCACGCATTTGTCTACCTAATCTAGTTCTATTGAGCATTAATATTAACAAAATCACAGCACTGAAAACACCGATAATCAATGCCGCTTTGGTATATTGTAAAAAATATGTTGATTCATCACTGTAAAAAAATGGCAAATATTCTGTTACAGTACATATTCCTGAATCGGCATCCCAAGTTGATGAAAAATTATCTAATTTACTTTCCTCAATACATGCGGTTTGATCCATATCACTATGGTCTTTAACCGATTTTCTTTCCCCAAACCGAAATCTTACGGTCTGGTTCATAATATCAGGCCAATATCCATAGAATGGTTGACTCTCTTGAGAAAATTCTATTCGTGAAGTTGAAAGACGCCAATCTTTATCCGGTACAAATAAGAACTGTTCAGCACCATATCTCAAGTAAAGAAGACCTCGCATAATCATTGCAACACCTAAAGAAGCAATCATCATTGCCTGTGGCAACGCATTTTTCATACGGAATCTGCGGTAAACTAATTTATCGATTAAAACACCAAGAAGGCCAGCTATTACAAAACCTGAAACGCAAGCCCAAAATAACAAATCCCATGTTAAAACTTCATCTTTTGGTACATCAATATTTAGAACTTTTTTACCATCTATTATTGTGTGAAAGAATGGACTCCACATCATTGTAAAACCCACATAAGCACCAACAAGCATCATTTCAGCCTGTGCAAAATTACCGAAATTTTGAACTTTGTATATTATTGTAAGGCCAACTGCTATGGAAAGATATGCTGAACCCCAATACAAACCACTAAAGAATGTAGAACTTAGATTGAAATTGGTTGATGCCGTTGTTTCTTGCCCTATAAAGAGCTGATCAAGACAAAATGCAAATATCAGTAGAATAAAGACTGGTGTAAATATGGTGAAAGAAGTCCTTAGCCATCCCTTTAATAAATTAAAAATAGAATAAAGAATATACATACTGGAGAGCACATATTCAAAAAATTGCACAATCCATAACGGATCACCATGAATTATTATTGAAAATATGCCACTTTGATTACGAAGGCCATAAGATGCATCTAAGAAAACTATGAATGCAATTTTTAGATTAAGCGGAATTGAATCCAAACCTTCTCGGATGTATCTCGACACATCTGTTGCTGAAACATCCTTAGGGTCTTCTCTATCCAAATCTATCTACCTCTAACACTGGTGCCAACTAAGGGGTTGCTATAACAGACAATCCCACAGTAGGGCAGCCACATTCTGTGACCACCCCTATTGCTTATGAGTTATTTCTCTCGGTCAGATTAGACTTAGAGTCTTCTGCGGAGAATTAATGCTACACCAATTGCAGCTACTGCGGCCAATAGTCCGAATCCTGGAACTTCATCTACATCAACTGTATATTCACAAGAACCGT
>LWDU01000164.1_pt1 | contig 20795 bp, 16 predicted proteins | sample 727161 | NCBI WGS metagenome assembly LWDU01 (sample SAMN04566230, study PRJNA314399) | hydrothermal vent metagenome | isolation source: deep sea hydrothermal plume seawater | place: Mexico: Gulf of California, Guaymas Basin | collected 2004-07-11
TGGGGACGTATATTGTTATCCATTAACAGTTGAAATCGCCTCGTGTGGTTTTTCTTGGGCGCTGTGGAAGGATTTTAATCAGCTGTCTAACTGGGCAGATGTTATTCACTATCAATTCCCCTGGCCGTTTGCAGATATACTGGCTTTAATACGCCAAAATAAAAACACACCGTATATAGTTTCTTATCAGTCAGACATAGTCCGGCAGCGCTTATGGCTTAGATTATACAAACCATTGATGGTTAAATTCTTAAATAACGCGCATGCAGTTGTTGCAACATCGCCAAATTATATTGCCAGCAGCAAGATCTTGAATGGCTTGAAGCGGAAGCCAGAGTTAATACCTAACGGAATTGATGATGAGTTGGGGTCAAGTAGTTACGAACAGCAAAAGGCTGAATTAAGAGCCAAGTATGGTGAGGGGTTTTATTTATTTATCGGCGCGTTTCGTTACTACAAGGGCCTTAAATATTTATTAGAATCTGCGAAAATCACAAAGTTACCCATTGTAATTGTAGGTAGCGGACCCGAGTTAAAGGTAATAAAGCAATTTATACGTGAAAACCAATTAACCCATGTGCATATACTTGGTCAGGTTTCAGATAATCAAAAACATGCATTGATTAGCCTTGCTAAAGCGCTAGTGTTGCCATCTTCTGAAAGATCCGAAGCATACGGCATGGTATTGCTAGAGGCGGCTCGCCAAGGCACCCCAATGATCTCAACTGAATTAGGATCAGGGACCAGCTTCATCAACGTACACGGTAAAACAGGCTTAGTTGTGCCATCCAAAAATGCCAGCGAATTAGCCAAAGCAATGCAATACATGCAAGCCAACCCAACCGAAGTAGCTCAAATGGCAATAAAAGCTAAATCGCGTTTTAAAACCGAATTCACATCGCAGATAATGGCGAGAGCCTACAAGCAACTATACTCAAGATTTATCGCCTAGCATTGATATTGATGTTTAGAGGCAGTGGTTTAGTGTGAGGAATTCAGCATCCATGTTAATGTGTCCTCAAGTAAAAAAGGCTGCCAGTCATCGATCAATTGGCTTAAATAAAAGTGGCTGCCAACCAAAACATCAACGTCGTTTTTACGCACAAGCTTAGGGTTAACTTTAACCTCAATGTTGTGCGACGTAATTTTTTCACATAAGGCAATAATATCTGTTAAACGGCTAGCTTGGCCAGAACAAACATTAATTGTTTTACCTTCAGGTGACAGTTCAATAAGTTGTCTATAGGCAGTACAAACAGCGCGAACATCACCAAAATCTCTAGCAATAGTTAAATTACCTAGCTCAATGACACGTTTCTTTTCGCGAAAGTGCTGAACAATTTTGGGGATTAAAAAATTTAAGTGCTGCCCCACGCCCGTATAATTAAAAGGGCGAACAATAAAAATAGGCAATTGATCAAACCATAAGGATGCCATGTTCTCCATTGCAAGTTTACTAATGGCGTAATCATTTGCTGGGTGGGGGCGTGTTTTTTCTGTAATAACACCAGAAGAACGATTTCCATACACATTCGCGCTACTGGCTAATAGCACAGACTTAACATCTGGAGCAGAATCAGCCAAGGCAGCTAATAGATTCCTTGTGCCAATTAAGTTAACCTGATAAAAAGCGTTGGCGTCGCCATGTCCTACAAAGGCAATGCCTGCCAGATGTATCACGGCGTCTGGTTGAATGCGTTTAATGTCGTTAGACAGTAACTTAATGTTTGTTAAATCGGCTTCTAATCCGCTAATGCGATGACCGTGACGTTCAAGTTCTGTCTTAAGGTGGCGCCCTGTAAAGCCCGTTAGGCCAGTAACCAATATGTGCATTAAAAAGTACAGCCCTCTTTAACTTTACGCAAATCAGCGTCAATCATCATGCTGCATAATTCTTCCAGAGTCGTTTTCGGCTCCCAACCGAGTTCATCTTTAGCTTTTTGCGGATCCCCAATTAATAACTCCACTTCTGCTGGTCGATAAAACTTAGAGTTCACCCTAATAATTTCTTTGCCGGAAGACGTATCAATAGCCACTTCGTTTTCACCGCTACCTTGCCACTCAATATTAATATCAGCAGCTTTACACGACAATGAAACAAAGTCGCGTACAGTTTCTGTTCGGTTAGTAGCAAGCACATACGAATCAGGCGTGTTGGCTTGTAAAATTCGCCACATTCCCTCGACGTAGTCTCTAGCGAAGCCCCAGTCACGCTTAGCATCCATATTGCCAAGCTCTAATACATTAAGTTTTCCAAGTTTGATTTTCGCAATACCATTTGTTATTTTGCGGGTCACAAACTCAAGGCCGCGTAAAGGCGATTCATGGTTGAATAAAATACCGTTGCAGCCGAAAATTCCGTAAGACTCCCTGTAATTAATGGTCATCCAGTGGGCGTAAAGCTTTGCAACACCGTATGGGCTGCGTGGATAGAAAGGCGTAGATTCTCGTTGGGGAATTTCTTGTACATTTCCAAACATTTCCGAAGTTGAAGCTTGGTAGTAGCGAATATTAGAATTAACAATTCGAATAGCTTCTAGCAGGTTGACGGCGCCAAGTCCAGTAATCTGTGCTGTAGTAATAGGCTGCTCAAAAGAAACGCCAACAAAGCTTTGAGCTGCTAGATTATAAACCTCATCGGGCTTTGCTCGCTGTAGTAAACGAATACTCGAGCTTAAGTCCGTTAAGTCGTGTTCAATAAGGGTAAGGTTTTTATTTTCTTGTATACCTAATTCGTTAATGCGCCAAAAATTAGTTGAAGCTGTACGGCGGAATGTACCGTATACAACATAACCTTTTTCTAGAAGCAATTCGGCTAAATAAGCGCCGTCTTGTCCTGTAATCCCTGTAACAACAGCTGTCTTCATGCGTAACCCCAGTATCCAAAATAGGTGTATTGTACAGAATACTTACCTGCATTGGCTCCTAATGGAGGCGAGTACTCTTATCTCGTCGCTTCAAAATATATAGAACGATCATCCCGCCAAATAACCCAAAAAGCAAAGAACGCCATAAATTAGAAGTGAAGGGGTACTTTAATAGCCAGTCAAAAAAAACTAAATGCCGAGTTAAATGGCTATGTACAAGGGTATATTCGTTATCAAAAATGGTTTCCCCTGCAATGCCGAAAGTGTCGAACAAATGCTGAGTTAAATCGGCAAGCTTGCTTTCTGAAGACATCATATTGTTGGACTCTATGCTGATAGTCTTAAACTCAAAGACCGAGTTAAAAGCTATAGATTTAACATTGTTAACTATTACCGTGGCGACACTCTCTCCACCCAAATCTAATTGATACTTATAGGAGGCTTTAACAACCCGTGAAAATGCTCGAAGCGTCAAAGGGTATCCAACCCCATCGGAAACTAATAGCTGTTTAAACATAGGGCGCTCTTTGCGTTTAATTAAACTAATTAGAGGGTGTTTGCCCTCAAGAGTTTTTGCAGCTCGGTAGTGCTTAACCGACATAGAGTAAAAAGAGCCGTTACTGTTTGAATATTGAAGGGTTTCATCCACTCCTGTTTTTGTAGAAGCTGCCTTTAGTGTAACAAGTCGGAGGTAGTCGCCTTTTTTAGCTAGGCTCTGGTCTGGGGTGTCAAAGTACAGGTTAGTGCTATGTGAAGTAGATATTTGTGTGGAAAAGCCTTCATTTAAAAGAAATTGATCTAAATTTTTCGCAGTTGACAGGTGTTTTTCATCAATAATAAAGGAGCGTTCAAAGGTTTTTTCATGAAGTTCGAAAGCGTGGCAATTGATGCTAAATAGAAAGAAAACAGATAAAAAGAGCCGTGCCCTAAGGTTCATGACGCTGATTTATCCAGTTAATGTGAGCCTTTTCGATAAGCCGTTCAGCTTTTTTGCGTTTTATATATCCAGTGAACTGTATTTTCGCCCCTTTGTAGCCTTCAAACCAAGTACGCACAATATCGATAACGCCAGGAAATTGAATCATCATCTCTTCAATCGAGTCAATGTCACTAAATGGGCCCGATAGAGGGACGGCGATAATTTTGTTATCTTGCTTACCTTTATCCAATAATTTCAAACCGCCCAGTACGCGAATAATCTGAATGCTACCCATGCCCACAGAAGGGCCGAGAACGATAACGTCAAGCGGGTCCCCATCGCGCTTGCCATTTTTACTTAGGGTGCTTTGCGGTATAAACCCATAATTCCCCGGGTAGCCAAGGAAAGAAACATTTCTGGCTTTGCCCTTTTTAAACGTCCATTCTAGGTGCCCAGAGGCATGATTAACTTCCCACTTAGCAGTCGTACCAGCAGGGACTTCTATCAGCGCTTGATATCTTGTTTTTTTATACGCGATATCATGTATTAGGTGTACATTGGACAGTAACCGAAAGTCACCATCGGGGCTTAGTCGTATTTCTTGGGCGCATAAAGAGGTAGACAGAATGGCGATAAAAAAAACAATGGTTCTCATGTTTGAGCTAAGTCGCCGGAATAAGTAATCAAAGTGGCCTTTAATATCTTTTTATCAGTATGTAATCGATTGATAAAAGACGTATCGTTTGATTTAAGTCGGACCTCAGCCGTTATCTCTTCATAATCGCCGGTCACGGTTTTTGATTTTAAAAGGTAGCGCTCAACAGCTTGTTTTACCTCATTAACAACCAAATCCGACTCAACGCCATGCGGCACATGAAGAACGAAAAGGTAGGGCTGCTCATCATCTTGTTGCCGAGTCATCAGCAAGATAGCAAGGGTCATGATGATAGAACCAATGATAGATAAGTTAAAATAGCCCACGCCGTTCGCAATGCCGACAGTGATGGCCCAGAAGATGAAAACAAGATCCAGCGGGTCTTTTATAGGTGTTCGAAAACGAACGATAGATAAAGCGCCTACCATACCTAATGATAAAATCAAATTACCGCTAATTGTCATAATGATAAGAGTGATAATCATAGCAATAGTCACCAAGGAAACATTAAAACTTCGCTGGTATAAAACGCCTTGGAACGTTTTTCTATACACATAAAAAATAAACAGGCCGACCAAAAAAGAAACGCCGAGGTTGATGAAAATTTCTATTGCGCTAAAACGCTCCATGCCACTGTGCATAGCAAGAAAACTTTTATTGAAAACATCACTAAAATTCAATTGGTCCATTAATTATCTTCCCATTTTTCAAGTTTAAAAAATCGCCTGCCAAGCGTATATTTGCTAATAGCCATTCGTTCCACTGCGTCAATTTGAAGTGATTTACGAATGTATTCAGGTAATACATGTTCGTATTTAATTTCAAGAATTTGTTTGCCCTCTAGAATAACAGGGATAACGTGTAAATTATTTGAAAAAAGATCAAAGTCCGTGTTGTTAGAGCGAAGGTTTTTATCCAGGGTGATTCTCAAATTAAAAAAATCAAACTGAAAGGCATGACGAGTGTAGTCAATGATGACCTTCGGTTTATAGAGTTTCGTTGTAAAAACGGCATAGGCTTTATTTAAAACAGTGTTGTTATAATCTAAAAATGCCGAGTAATCACCCTTGATAATTCGGTAGGCGCTGTCTTTCGTGATGCTAGCGGTTTCTTTGAATATCTGATTGTTGTATTTGTTTTTTATTTCAAATTTCACAACCTGGCTGCGTGTGTCGTAAATTCGCATGCGGTATTTTTGTCTAAACATGTTGCCCAGTTGTTTTTCATGCAGGCACTCATCATCGTGTGAGTCGAAATATAAACTGCGGATAAAGTAGCCGCCACTGCTCTTGTTGTGGGGGTCTGCTTTTAAAACATGCGCAAGTTTATTCATAAGCACGAAGCTCTCGATCTCAGAGATGTAATACTTAAGCTCGTTCCTATGTACGTTAATACCGCCTTGAGTTGGTTTACTAGCAATTTGATTCATAGGGTTCAAGCAAGGGTAGCGAGATGGTTTGAGTGGCTAAAAGAGTCGCAAAAACTAGAGTGAGTTGACTAACAAGGCTGGTTTTGAGTTCTAGAGACGCATCATAGATGCTTAACAATACGTTATTATAAGGTCTTTTTTCTCATAGTTAAACAAAGCTGAGTTTTGGTCGGTGTCAATGTCACGTTCGGAAAGTTATCAAGTGAACAAGGTACGGCTAAATTAGCGTAGTTGATAAGTGGGTCGAATGAATCCTTTCTGCATTCAACTTAAATGATTTGCTACAATTAAAATCGAAGATGCAAGCATCATTAGGCGTGCTGTTAAAACAGGTTTCGCTTCCTAACTTTAACCCGAGAAAAGCAACTGTTGGGCGTGTTTTTCGTCGAATAACATATTGGCCTTAGTGGCACCTAGCTGTTTCTCTTTGGAGAAAATAGGGTTCCTCTGGAGCGTTTACTTGGCTAAGCCATTTTCAAAATGAAATTAATCGTTAATAGTTCATCACTAATTCCACCACTATCGGGGATTGGTCGTTACACCCAAAATCTACTTCAATGCTTGCTTGATATTAAGCGCCAAGATAAAAGCCGCGTAGAAGAAGTGCGAGCTTTTAACCCATTAAGGTTTTATCAAGAGCACGAGCTTTGCCGGTTGTTGGAGTCCTTAAATAGTGGTAGTGGGGAGTTTAAAGGTCAGCGAGGGCTATCGTTGCGTAAATTGACCCAAATTCGAAAGCTTTTTAAAAGTGTTCCCGGTGCGAGCACGGTAAAGCAAATACTCCAAAAACGGTTGTTGAAAAGTAAAATGACCATGTATAGAGAGTCAATATATTGGGAGCCTAACTATATACTGCAAGAGTTTGATGGCATAAGCATTCCAACCATTTATGATCTTTCACATGTTCGCTACCCCGAGTTTCATCCAGCGCAAAGGCGGCGATGGTTAGATGATAATTTGATGAGTTCGCTCGAACGCGCAACAGCAATTATCACAATTTCAGAATTTAGTAAAAAAGAAATAATCAATCATTTCTCGATAAAAAAAGAAAAAATATCGGTCATTTCGCCAGCGGTAGCAGACGATTTTCGTTACCCATACAACACGCAAGAAAAAGCCGAAATGCGTCAATTTTACAGTTTGCCGTCTACATTTATTCTCAGTGTTGGCACGCTTGAGCCGAGAAAAAATATCAAAGGCCTTTTATCGGCATTTAAAAGTTTGCCAGAGCCGCTAAAAAATGCGTTCCCATTGGTGGTTGTTGGCTGCGCGGGTTGGTTGAGTGAGGACGTAGAACAAATAATGCAGCCAATGATAAAAAGGGGGCAAGTGATTCGTTTGGGTTATGTGCGCCAACAGCATTTGCCTATTCTATTTTCCGCGGCTTCTTTATTTGTATATGTTTCACATTATGAAGGCTACGGAATGCCAATAGCTGAGGCCATGTGCAGTGGCGTGCCGGTTATAACGTCAAACATAAGTTCTATGCCGGAAGTGGCTGCAGGCTGTGCAAAATTGGTTAATCCTAATAATACCGACGAAATAGCAAGCGAAATACAAGAGTTATTAGAAAACACGCAAGTGCGTGGGCAATTGGTTGAGTTGGCAAAACAAAAGAGCGACTCTTACCTTTGGGGCAACTCGGCAAAGAAATTAGTAGATGTATTGCAAAAGCAACGCACTTAGGAGATAAAAGGACATATGCAACGGAAAGTGATGGATATATACAGTAAGTTATGTGGCTTAACGAACGAGAAATTGACGGAATATGATAGCGAATTAGCCATACACTTTGAAACCCCTGAAGGGCTTAAATACACCGTATTTTCTTATCCACGGTCGGCATTGTTAGAGGTCAAAGAAACAAGTGAGTTTGTTCGTGAGTGTTTTTATAAAATCCTAGATCGAGCGGTCGATAAATCCAGTTACGTGCACTATTGCAAAGCATTAAATAGTAGTCAAATGAGTCGAGATGAAATGATTGAAGAATTAGTTGATTCGGACGAAAGAAAAATAAAAAAAACGGTCTTAGTGTGAGCAAGGGAATATGCAAGAACAAGTAGTAACGCTGAACATAGATATGACGGGGATCATCCAAAGCCGCATTAATACGGGTATCCAGCGGGTGGTTAAAGAGTTTGTTAAGCGGGCATTGCTCAATTCAGACAAGATTAACTACCGTTATCTACAATACAACCAAGAAGAGCAAGCATTCCATGTGCTTGATAGTAAAGAAATAGGTTTCTTTCTAGATCAGATAGAAGACTATCAGTTTGAAAAAACAACGGCAATTAACCTGTTTCAGGCGCAGAGAAATCACCTTTCCATTTTTTTCGATATGGACTCAGCTTGGAACATCCACCCGAAAAGGCTGTTCTTATACCCGCGCCTCAAGGCAAATAACTATACCATCGTCAATTACTTGTACGACTTATCCCCAGTGATTATGCCGCAGTACTCTCAAGAGAACACATGTCGGAATTTCATTACATTCTTAACGGCCGTATATAGCTATTCAGACATGGTTTATTTTGATTCGGCATCGGCAGAAAGAGACTTCCTAGAAGTAAAAAGCAAATTAAAGGTCGAAACAGAGATACCGACGCATGTCACCGGCTTAGGCTCAGATTATAGCCAAGCGACCCAATGCAATGGCACAGCTGAGCAGCACCAGCAATTATTGCAAACGAAGTACATATTATTTGTTGGGACAATTGAGCCAAGAAAAGACCAAGAAATTGTACTGGATGCGTTTGAAGTGCTTGCTAAAAGATACCCAGACTTGAGCTTGGTTTTTATTGGTAAGCAAGGCTGGAAAGTGGAGCGGTTTCTGGCGAGGATTAACAAGCACCCATTAAAGGGCAAGAGGTTCTTTTATTTGGATGCTATTGATGATGCGACGTTATCGTTTTTTTATAAACAAGCATGGTTGGTTATTTACCTGTCAAAGCTTGAAGGTTATGGTTTGCCCATTGCTGAGTCTCTTCGGCATGGCAATATCACCATTGCATCGAAAAATAGCTCAATGTATGAAGTCGGGAGAGATTTTGCCGACTACATTAACTACAACAGTCGAAATGAAATAATCGATAGTATCGCGCTATATTACGAAAACACAGAATTATACGAAGCGAAAAAAAGAGTCATAAAGGAAGGCTACAAAGCGATTAGCTGGGACGTTGTCGCGGCGTCAATGATAAAAACATTTCAGCAGTTTCCGATAGCCTTAATCGAAAAGCATAAATTGCAAGCCATAAAGGCCATGCCGTTGCAATTTATCTTCATTAGCATCGATGTCAACAAATTACAGCAAAGCATTACAGAAATAGACAGGCACGTCGGGTTTGTAAAAGAGTACATAGTCATTACCAAGCCTGAGCTGTTATTGAAGGTCAACGCGATAAGTACAAAAAATACATTAATAACAGTGGATGAGAACAGTATTTTAGGGGATTTATCAGTAGGTTTTTCAAGCAGGGATCATCAGCAAAAAAACTGGCTTTTAAGAGCGGGTATTTTAAACCTTCAAAATTTAGATGAGCACTTTGTCATGCTAGATGATGATAATCGACCTCTGAAGAAAATAGAAATGGATTACTTTATAAGTAAAGAGGGGCGTTATAACGCGTATTATTTTTATGACCTGCTAAATTGGAACTCAACCACAACCGATTACGATAAAGGGCAAGCTAACACTCGGCAAGTATTAACGGAAGAGAATCATGAGCTGTTAGCTTACTCCAGTCATGCGCCACAGATTATTAATAAACGTATCTTTTCAGAAGTCATTCAGAAGTTCTTAAAAATAGGGCTGAAAAAAGGGATAGATGAATGGAGTATTTATTTTAACTACGCGGTATCCAATTACCCGTACTTGTTCAATAAAAGAACATTTCAAACACTCAATTGGCCGGCATCACCAACAGATTGGCAGTATCAATATACCCCAGGAAAATACGCATTCGAAAACTATTACCCAGAGGTTTATTTGACAGAAGGTCAAGAGCCAACAGATTTTGTGTACTTTAAAAAATCAGATACGCTAGAGCGAAAAATACAAATTAAAGAGGCGCAATATCAGCCTTATCGAGCGATGGAGGCAATATTTGAAAAATACCAACATCATCTGGCTAAAAACAATTTGTTTTACGGTTGCTTAAAATTTGAAACAACTAAAATGTCATGTTACTTATTCAATGTGCCCAAACAACTAATTACGCTAACCAATGGGCAGTTTAGGTTGCGAATGAACTGCAAAATCATCAATAAAACGGGCTTGCCGCAGCAACTAGAGGTGTATTATTTTATCCAAGGTAAGCAAGGCCATGTCATGGAGTTCTCTATTTCCGGAAACCATTACAACGAAATAATTGTAGAGTTGCCAATATTTACGTATGGCAAGAAGCGAAAAAACTACCAACTCCTATTAGATGTAAAGTTGGACCAACAGGCTGTATATGGCAACACATCGCCCTATAAAATTAAAATGATGAATTACTTGCGCGAAGAACAAGTAAAATTGCCAAAGGTCGTTAACAAGGTAGGAGCCAACTGGAAACGACTACAGGACTATAAATACAAAATAAAACACACCGCTAAACAGCTGCCTTATGTGGGCAAGCTATTAACAACAGTATATCGCTGGCAGCGTAAAAATAACGAAGCATGAACCTTTCTCTCACCATAAATTTCACCAAAAAAAGTTTAATTGATCGCTATTCAGGCTCAGTGCTGGGTGGTTTATGGGCGTTTATTATGCCGCTGGTCAATATGGTGGTTTTTATATTAGTCTTTTCAAAAATAATGGGTGCCCGGTTAACCGACTTCGGTGCCGACTTTAATGAATACGGTTACAGTATTTACTTGGTCAGCGGTATTTTGGCTTGGAATGCATTTGCGTCAGTGTTGCTTCAAACAACCAACGTGTTTAAAACCAACGCAGGCTTTATCAGCAAAGTGAATATTAATTTAGTATGGCTACCCTTGTATATTATTATCAGTGAGTCGGTAGTCTTTTTAATATCCATCGTTTTTTTTGCTATTTTTCTATGGGCAATAGGGTTTCCCCTAACAGCAAGCTGGCTATTTTTGCCGTTGGTGTATGCTTTGCAAGTAATATTAGCGTATGGCTTAGGGCTTTTATTGGCAACGCTCAGCGTGTTTATAAAAGACATTCGCGAGTTTGTCACCGTGGTCATACAGCTTTGGTTTTGGTGTACGCCAATTGTTTATGTCGTTGATATATTGCCAGAAAACATACAATTTTGGTTTCAAATTAACCCGATGTACCCATTAATCTCGGCTTACAGGGACATTATTATGTTAGGCCAAGCGCCTGAAATAGTTAGTTTAAGTTACCTGTTGGTTTTAGCTTTATTGCTCGTAATATTAGCCACTAAGGTCTTAAAAAGACTCGAGAAAGACGTAAGAGATTTTATTTAGGCCACACGAACAATGATTAAAGTAAGCAATATAAGTAAGCAGTTTAAATTATATGATAGCCCGTCAGATAGGCTGAAAGAACTGGTTTTCAGGCGCAGTTATCACCGTGTTTACAAAGCATTAAAAGATATCTCATTTACCGTTCCTGCAGGCCAAACGTTGGGTATTTTAGGTAAAAATGGTGCAGGTAAGTCAACCTTGCTTAAAATTATCAGCGGTGTGTTGCTTGCCGATAAAGGTGACATAGAAGTTTCAGGAAAGATAACCGGTTTACTAGAGCTAGGCACAGGGTTCGATAAAGAGTTAAGTGGCCTTCAAAATATAGTCAATAACGGCCTGCTAATTGGGATGAGTCGGCCTGAAATAGCGCAGCAACAGCAAAGTATTATTGATTTTTCTGAGTTGGGATCATACATTAAAGAACCGATACGCACCTATTCCTCAGGAATGATTATGAGGTTGGCGTTTTCCGTAGCAATGCATGCCAAACCAGATTGTTTTCTAATTGACGAGGCGCTGTCCGTGGGTGATGCCCATTTCCAACAAAAATGCATGCGATACATTAAGCAATTTAAAGAACAAGGCGGTTCAATTATTTTCGTATCGCACGATTTAAATGCCGTCAAAATGATATGTGATCAAGCCATCGTGTTAGACCAAGGGGCGGTGGTTGCTCAGGGCGCACCCGAACAGGCAGTTAATCACTATAACCGTCTAATGGCTAAGCTAGACGAAACTCAAGCCCCGCAAGCAGGTATCAATAATGCCCTACAGGAGCGGCAGAACTTCGGTAACCAAAAAGCCAGCATCATCAAATCAGCGTTAATAGGCGTCGAGTCGAAAACAAGCATATTAAGTTGTGGAGAAAAGGCCGAGCTGACACTTCAGATAGAGGCCGCAGAAAATATAGATGACCTAACAATAGGTGTTTTGATAAGAGACAGGTTTGGTCAAGATATCTTTGGCACCAACAGTCACCATCTTGTTGGCGTACTTAAAATAAAAGAAAAAGCACAGTGTTTAGCGACATTCGAAATGCTAATGAGCCTTGGGCCGGGTAAATACACGGTCACCTTAGCATTACACAGTCAAGACAATCACATAGATAACTGTTATCACTGGATAGACAGTGACATTAACTTTGAAGTGGCAGGCATAATAGGCCCTAATTTCTCAGGGGTGTGCCGGTTAGACACCAAATTGTCAGTATCGCCGTTGTAATAGCCCATTGTTATTTACATCGCCCTATTACCTGTTCTTATTCTTACCCGTCACAGTGACGGTTTATTTTTTAATAAATCGTGTTGCCAGCAAGTCAGCATCAACGTTGTGGCTAGTGATGGCATCCTTATTTTTTTATGGATACTGGAGTGTTAACTACCTCGCATTAATTATTATCTCCATGGTGTGTAATTTCTCCATAGGAAAAAGTTTGTATAGAACAAAGCAGGCAGGCCGTCAGTCGCTCAATAGAAAGCTCATGCTACTGCTGGGCTTGTTATTTAACGTAGGATTGTTAGCGTATTATAAATACAGCGATTTTATTATTGCTAACGTCAATCATGTATTCGAAACGAATACGCCCTTGCTTAACGTGTTGCTGCCGCTTGCAATCAGCTTTTTCACATTCCAGCAAATCGCTTACTTGGTCGATTGTTACAAAGCAAGCACCCAGGAATACAACCTGCTCAACTACGGCTTATTCGTTACCTTCTTCCCTCAATTAATAGCAGGCCCAATCGTTCATCATAAAGAAATGATGCCGCAATTTAACAATATAAAAAACAGCCGTTTTAATATCGGCAATGTATCTAAAGGCGTTTATATCTTTGCCATAGGGCTGTTTAAAAAAGTAGCCATTGCTGACACTTTCGCTATCTGGGCAAACGAAGGCTATGATCAAATCACAAGAACAGCCGGTAACAGCTTAAGTATTCTCGACGCTTGGCAAACCAGTTTAAGCTATACGTTCCAGTTGTATTACGACTTTTCGGCTTACAGCGACATGGCAATTGGAGCGGCTTTAATGTTCAACATAGTCCTACCCATTAATTTCAATTCGCCATATAAAGCGCTCAACATACAAGAGTTTTGGCATCGTTGGCACATCACGCTGTCCAGGTGGTTGCGAGACTATGTGTACATCCCCTTGGGCGGGAGTTATAAGGGAGCAACAGCGACCTATATCAACCTAATGTTAACATTCATCATCGGCGGCTTATGGCATGGTGCAGCGTGGACATTTATAGTATGGGGTTTGCTTCATGGTTGTGCGATAGTCATACACCGAGTTTGGCAAAACCGAGGGGCATCGTTGCCAATTTTTGTAGCGTGGCCAGTCACCTTCATGTTTATTAATATCACTTGGGTGGTATTCAGAGCAGAAAACATGGAAATAGCAATAAACGTAATTCAATCAATGGTGGGCTTAAACGGGGTGAATTTAGTGTATGCACAAACAACGCCCATCCCATTAATTGTCATGGTTTTGTGTGCCTATATAGCATTCCGTGCTAAAAACACGATGGAAATCGCAATGAGCAAGCAAGCGTACTGCATAAAAGACGGTGCATGGGTAGGTGTAACGTTGTTCTTGTCCATCGTGTTGGGCATTAATTCAACATCAGCTGAATTTTTATATTTTAACTTTTAGGTGTCACTTAAAAGCGCAATGAATAAAATAACAAAGGCGACTGCGCAGTGCTAACAGCTAAAAACTTTTTGTTCTATAGTCTTGGTTTTTTCTTACTAAGTTTAATAACCTATCTACTGGTAGCCGATAACTTCATCTTTATAAAGCGAGAACTACCCTTTACATACAGGCAATACTTGCTTGAAAGCACCGTAGATATAAGGGGTAAAGTGATAATAGAGTCAGGCTCTAATTCAATACATGGAATTGCCCCCAAGTTGCTATCCAGTTACTTCAATGCGCCAGTAATAACCATAGCGGATAATGCTGACTACCCGTTGCGGGCTAAAATATTTAACCTGAAAAAATTCATACAAAAAGGTGATACCTTGTTGCTACCATTGGAGTGGAGCCAATATTATGATCAAGGCGCCTTAACAGAAAATTTCACGACAGCATTAGTAGACGCCGACTTAAAACTCGAGCATTATTACGACAGTTTAACGTTTAAAGAAAGGCTGCGTTTTTTATTAACCCAGTTCCCTTTTTTTGATGCCGTGGCCTCGTTTCAGTATAAGCGCGATGGATTGAATGGTATAAAAGAAGATATCAAGCGCTTAGACAAATTTAACCGGCTTCAACAATCAATGACAGTAGAAGCATTTGGGAACTCAAGCAGAAATGGCCCAGAACCAAGGATAATAGCCCCCACCAATAAAACGTGTAATAGCTACCTTTTTCATACTGATTTCACGTTGTCCGAAACATTTAAAAGCAACTTATCGTTGTTAAAAGAGATCCAAACCAAAGGCGTTAACATTTACTTTACATGGCCGGCAGTGGTAAACCACCGAACGAGCCATTGTTATGTCGGAGCAGAGCATCTGAGGCAAGTAAATTACTTTTCTCAACTAATTAAAGCGCAGGTCGAGCAGGCGGGTTTTCAATTTATTGGGAACTTTCAACAGAGCCTTTTTTCATCCAAATGCTTTCTAAATACGCACTACCATCTAAAACAAGAGTGCGCAGGGACTCGGACCCATAGATTAATAAATGCCTTGAAACTAGCGGATGTGCAACCATATAAAGAAAATGCGTTAAACTACAAACGCCTAGTTGGGGCTTATGCGTCGCGTAAAAAGCAACCACTGCTTAAAAAAGCAGAAGCTCTTTCCCTTCCATTGGATAATCAAAAAATAGTAAAGCGGCAGTTAGCAGATCGCTTGCTTTTTACAGAGGGTTGGGCGGCACAAGAAAGTTGGGGCATATGGAGTAATGGGGGGCGGTCGGAGTTTGTTTTTAATGTAGCGCCCAACGTGCTAACAAAAAAATACCTAAAATTAACTATAAAAGGTAAATACTTTAATGGTGCCGAGCAAACTAAGGTGAGCATTAATGGCGAGTCGTTTGGCGCGGAAACGTTAGTCAGTGCCAATTTCTATATACCTAGCGATAGGGTTATCAATAATAGAGTTAATGTGAACTTAATTCATCTCAATCACGCTTCGCCAAAAGAACTAGGTCTAAGCGCAGACAATAGAAATATAAAGTTTGGCTTAACATCGTTAGCGTTGGCATCAGTGCAAACACGTGATGAGTAGTTTGCATCGACTAACATTACCGGTGGCATTTTTCATTTCGCTACTTCCACTGTGTCTCGTGGTGGCGTACTCCTTCGGAGCATTGGTGGATTTTCACCAGTACAAGGCGGCGGTGCACCCTAAAATGGAGCTTAATATTCCGCGGTTTCATTACTTTTTAAATAATAGAGTAAGAAAAACGTGGGTTGAATTTATTTCGGCAGCACCTTTGACTAATGATCAGTCGACGTTAAAAACATTTTCAATTACGGTGGACCAAAAAGATATAGAGCAGCTTAACGCGAACTTGCCAGATAGTGGTAAGCGACAGTTCTTTAAAGCCTACATGAAGGTAACAGGCGAGCCTAAGGTAAAAAAGATAAAACTTAGATACCGAGGGGACAATAACTACCATTGGCTATACGATAAAAAGTCGCTCAGGATAAAATTGATGGGCAGTGTGTATGACATGGAGAAAACCTTCAATTTAATTAACCCGGTAGAAATGAGCAGTTACCGTGACGTAGTAAACTACGCGCAGGCGAGAAAACTAGGCTTGCTCGCGCCCGATTGCTATCCCGTCAGAGTAAAAATAAATGGCCGCTACATGGGGGTCTATTTGTATGTTAGCCAGGTAGATGAAAGCTTGCTTCGAAAAAACAAGCGGATGCCCGGAAGTATATATTATGGTGATTTAGGGGTTGGAGATAAAGGAGGCCATGTTTGGGATGGCCAGCAGAAGTGGCAAAAGAAAGCATCTCGTAATCGGCAGCAAAAAAACAACAGGCAAGATATAAGTTTGCTTATAAAAGCGATAAATGAGTATACGCCGGCAGAGTTTATTCAATTTACCGAAACGTACTTAAATAAGTCAGCGTTCTTTAAGTTCATTGCGCTCGATCGTTTATTTGGTAGCCACCATCACGACTTTGTACATAATCATAAAATTTATTTTGACCCGTATAAGGGAAAGTTTGAGCCAATAGCGTGGGATATTCGTTTTTGGACTAAAGAAAAGCAAAAAGACCGTTCACTTCACCCCATACAATTAAAGTTTGCCAGCTATCCCCCGTACGATGCGCAAATAGATAAAATTGTTTACAGGCAAATACAAGGGGGTAAATATAAGCGGCTACTGTCCGACTATCAAGCAGTCGTTAATCGCATTCTGCCCGACCTAAAGAGTGATATATATCGAGATAACGCTGCTGTCGTCAAAATATTCTCAAATAAAGCAGTGTCAAGCCCGTTTTCTATTGAGCAATTTGAGCGAAGAGTCCACGCGGATAAAGCGATATTGACAGAGCGGGTTAATTACCTCAAGAAGTTATATCAGCAGGTCAATTTAACATATTCAACTCGTCAAATAAGCGATTCCGAATTAGAATTAAATTTCCGAGTAGCTGGAAATAACCCTGTTGTGGTTGATTTTTCATTGCTCAATGGGAATGGCCGATATCAAATTGTGCAAACAATAAAAGGCCTAACCAAGCCGATTGGCGAATCAATTACACTGTACCCGGGTAGAAAAATAGTCACGGGAAGCCAAACTTTTTTACCTGTAGCGGCGTATGGAGATAAGACCGTGCAGGAGCAATCGGCCGATTACCAAGTCGTCATTTCAACCAATCCACAGAACGTGTTAAATGATGAGCGTAAGATAGTCGATAAACTCAAATTTTTTAACTACATAACCGACCAAAGCATACAGCCTATTAACATACATCGTATAGACGTTGCCGCCTTTGCTAAGCCGTCAGCAGAACGTAGCGGGGCAACAAAAAAAGCAAATAACATTGAGCAGGTGACGCTTAGCGGGAATATAGACGTGACGACTAGCCGTACTTATTATCGTAATACTCGTGTGCATATCAAGCCGGGAACGCGCTTTATCATGTATCCGCAGGCGTCGATCTTTTTCTATGGGCAAGTTATTGCAGAAGGAACAGCCAGTCAGCCCATTGTTTTTTCGCCAAAATATGCGTCTAAGCCTTGGGGTGTTGTAGCAGTGCAAGGCCCCTCAGCGAGTGGAAGCCGTTTTTCGTATTGTGAAATACAGGGCGGGTCGATAGCGACTAATAACTTAATTGACTATACCGCGCCGCTTAACCTCCATGACTTACGCAATTTTTCTGTGCAGCATTGCAAAATAGGCCAAAACCACAAGGGGGACGATGCAATGCACATCGCGTATGCGCAAGGCGTCATACAGCATAACGAATTTCGTAATGCTCGAAGCGATGCCTTGGATATAGATATAGCGCAAGTCAGTGTTAACCATAACCAATTTTATAACAGCGGTAACGATGCGTTAGACATCATGACAACAACGTTACAAGCCAGCCACAACATATTTATCAACAGCGGGGATAAAGCCATTTCAATAGGCGAATGGTCAAACGCAACCATCACTAAAAGTCTGTTTGAGCAAAACACAATAGCCATAGAGGTCAAAGACCAGTCAACGGCCAACCTAAGCGAGCTATTAATTAAAAACAGCAAAAACAAAGCAATCAACCTATACCATAAAAACAAGCGCTACAGTAAAGGCGGTGAGATAGCCGCGCATAAAATAGCGTTGGTGGGTAATAACAAAATCACGGTGGATAAGACCTCATTCATCAAAAGCATCGATCAAATAAGTGAAAAAGAACTCAAGCGCGAAGCGTGGCTGAAGGAGCTCCAACAATGAAAAGTCGGCAGCATCTTGCTTGGCTAATGGTGGTGTCTAGCCTAGTACTAAGCGCAAGCTTCTTTTATTGGGCTGAATACGCAGTATATGACCCTGTAAAACTTGAGGCAAAAGGTCATCATGCGTATGCGAGCAAGCAATACCAGCAAGCATACAATGCGTTTTCTCGAGCAGTAGACATCAGCGCACAACAGCAAGAAATAGACAATGCAAAGCTGTCGCTAGGCTATCGTTACGTCGCATCGTCAGCTTATCAGTTAAAAGAATACAGCCTAGCATTACAATGGCTAGCACGTTCCTTGCGCCATAAGCCAGACAATAAAGAAGCTAGGCAACTGCTTAAGCAGATGTTGTTTAATAAGCAAATCAGCGTAAAGCAAGTAGAAAAAGCTCACCTTACTAAAACAGATACAGAAGCAGTAGATTTTATCTTTACTAACTCATTGGGTCGTGCAGCAGGAGAGCCAGGTAGGCAAGCATGGATCGACCAACAAGAAATTTTAGCAGCGGCTAGAGGCAACGCCGAACAAAACAGAGCCAATCAAATTAAAAAGCAGTAAGAAAGGTGCAAAACGAATAAATCAACGCACGGCTGTCAAAAAGGATTGAAGCGAGTGATAGTCAGTCACAAGCCCGCGGGGCTAAGTAGAATAAAGGGGGTATTATGCAAACAAAAAACAGTCAGTCGGGCTCAGCGCCAATAACCTTAAGCAGCCTTTGCCAATGGTGCGATGAAGAATTGATAGAACAAGTGTATCAGCACGTGCTAAATCGTCCGGTAGATAATGCCGGTAAAGAGCATTATTTACCCTTGCTTAGGTCGGGACAGTTAACAAAAGAGCGCGTTATCGCCAATATACGTTACTCACCAGAGGGTGTTCAAAACAACGTTGCTATTAAAGGCCTTAAAAAATATCAACTCATTAATAAAGCATTAAATGCGGCAAAAAAGAGCCGTGCTCTTTCCATTCTAAAGCCAGTAATAGAAGCGGTTGAGAGTTATCTAAGGTGGGTTCGGCTTAGCCAGCAATTTCAGCAACACGAAAACAAACTAGTTCAAACGGAAAAAGAAAACAAGCGTCAATTCCAAGCGCATCAGCAGCTAAAAGAACGGGTAGACGGACTAGCTAACACAATAAGCGAATTAACAAAAACCGTCCAGCAACAAAAGCAGCAGTTACAGTCATCGGGGTGTTATGTGCAGAGCTTGCAAAATACCATCAGCAATTTAATTGAGCAATATAAAGAAGAGGGGGGCGAGAAAGGCAAGCAAAAAATGACCGAACAGCTCCAATCCGAGCAAGAAAACTTTTTAGATTTAATGTATGTGGCCTTCGAAGATCACTTCAGAGGTACAACAAAAGAAATCAAGCAGCAAATGGAAGTGTACTTGCCATATATTAAAGAGTGTTATCAAGCAGACAAGCCAGTGTTAGATATCGGCTGCGGACGAGGTGAGTGGTTAGCGTTGCTATCAGACAATGAATTTGACGCGAAAGGCGTGGATTTAAACAAAGTGATGGTTAGCCAGGCTCAGCAGCAAGGTCTAAATGCGCAAAACATAGACGCAGTTACCTACATGAAGGCTCTGCCCGACAACAGTCTCTCGGCGGTAACAGGTATACACCTGGTAGAGCACTTGCCCTTTGAATCCCTAATAAGGTTGTTGCAAGAAGCCTTGCGAACATTAAAACATGGCGGTGTGGCAATATTTGAAACACCTAACCCAGAAAACATATTCGTAGGGTCATTATTTTTTTATACAGATCCAACCCATAACAATCCTTTAGTTCCGCAAACAATGCAGTTTATCTTGGAGTACATAGGGTATCAAAAGGTAGAAATAAAACGCCTGCATACCTATGCAGAAATATCGAAAGCGGCAGGTAAACCGCGTGACCAAACGGATAACTTTAAAAACAATCATTTTTATAACGCAATGGACTATGCGGTTATAGCGTACAAATAAAGCTCACGTCATACCATGGGTCTTGTAGTAGTAAAAGTTAACAGTAATAAAAAACAACCGTGTCAGTGATAAAGGCAACAAGGTAGAGTTGAAATTAAGTGAAAAAAAGAAAGTAAAGCCAATAAATTTTACTTGTGAGTGCAAGCCGGTGGGGCTTTTGGGGGCTTTAAACCCGCCCTAACAAGGCAGTTAAGTTTTTATACAATTGGTATTACTTTTTCAAATTAAGCGTGATATCATTCAGTACAGACTTTGGAAACGATGTAATTTGTTGTTTTTAAGTTAAGGGTAATATTGAGAACTAAAAGGGAAGTCATGTAGGCAGTAACCATGGTTTCGGTGTTTTATTAAACTAGGAGAGTTAACAATGGCATTTACAACGAGCCAACAGGGAGCGGTTTCATCACTAACAGCATTAGACGCATGGGTAGTACGTTACGATGCAAAAGATGCAGCAACTGCAGAGCAAGACATCTTAGCAGAGATGAACTTGTCGGCAGAAAGTGCAGCTATCTACGATACTAAAACAGATACAGAAGCAGTAGATTTTATCTTTACTAACTCATTGGGTCGTGCAGCAGGAGAGCCAGGTAGGCAAGCATGGATCGAC
>LWDU01034386.1_pt1 | contig 20789 bp, 22 predicted proteins | sample 727161 | NCBI WGS metagenome assembly LWDU01 (sample SAMN04566230, study PRJNA314399) | hydrothermal vent metagenome | isolation source: deep sea hydrothermal plume seawater | place: Mexico: Gulf of California, Guaymas Basin | collected 2004-07-11
GCTGCATATGCTTCAGCAAAATCAGGCTTAATTGGGCTTACTAGAGTTGCAGCTCTAGACCTTCAAAGAACAGGAATTACATGCAATGCTATAGCACCTTTTGCATCCACAAGAGTTACTGCATCAATTATACCTCAAAATGAAGCACAAAAAAAATATAAAGAATCTGCATTGAAAATTGAAGCAAAGTATGTTGGAGACTTATCATCTTTTTTAGCTTCAGAAATTGGAAAGAAATATTCTGGACAAATTTTTGGCGTAAGGGCAAAAGAAGTTTTTTTATTTAATCAAGCACGTCCAATTTATAATTTTATTCGCAAAAATAGTAAAAGCAATAAGGACTTAGAAGAAGGTTTTAGAAACAATTTTGATAATAATTTAACAGCTCTTGAAACTGATTTAGAAGCTTTCTCAACAGAACCAATAATAGACTAAAATATATAGGAGAAACTTATGACTTTAGACATGCAAAGCCCACAAGTCAAAACTTGTGAAGAACTTGAAAATTACCCTAAAGAATTTAAAAAAGCTATTATAAAAATTGTTAGAAGTCATGTAGTAAATGAATTATATGGAGCAAAAGTTTTCGACGAACCAGCTATTGCATTAGCTCCTACTCCATATGCTAAATGGTTAACTTGCAGAGTAGCCATGGAGGAATATGGCCATCATGTACGTTTCAGAGAACTAGGTACGAAGTTAAATATACCAGAAAAAGATATGACGCCAGAAGGAAAAAATCCACTATCAATTTTTGAATTTCCGCTTGAGACATGGGCTGAATTTTGTGTAATTAAATTATTAGCAGATTTAGCGGAAATACTTCAAGTTGAAGATTTGTTAGAATGTTCATTTCATCCTCTTAAAAATATTGCAAGAATGACTATGCCTGAAGAAAAATTTCATGCTAAATTTGGTGAAGACTTTACTAAAGAACTTATTACCACTGAAGAAGGAAAAAAAGAGATACAAGATGCAATAAATAGATATTATCCTATGCTTCCAGCATTTTTTGGTAGTGCAGGTTCAAAGAATAATGCGCTATTCAGAAAATGGGGTATTAAAAAAAGAAAAAATGAGGAAATGTTGCAAGATTATCTAAAAATGACTCATGAATTAGTAGTAAATAAATTAAATTTAGAACTTCCTAGCATTAATTAAATATTAATATTATTCTAAGTCTACAAGATCAAATAAGAAAGGTAGCCTTTGAAAAAAAATAATTTTTATGAAAATATTAGTAAATTAAATATGGCTCCATTATGGGAGGTTTTATCTAATCTAGTAACACCTGAGCCTAATACAAGAACTAAAGCACATATATGGTACTGGAAAAATACAAAAAATCATGTTCTTGATTCAGGGTCAATTATATCAGCTGAACAAGCGGAAAGAAGAGTGCTGATATTAGAAAATCCAAATATGAGAGGTGAAAGTAGAATTACAGATAGTCTATATGCAGGACTGCAGTTAATATTACCTGGAGAAATAGCTCCTAGTCATAGACATACTCAGTCTGCACTCCGTTTTGTAATGCATGGAAATGGTGCATATACAGCTGTAGATGGTGAAAAAACTATTATGCGTCCTGGAGATTTTATTATTACCCCATCTTGGACTTGGCATGATCATGGCAATGAATCTAAAGAGCCTATGATTTGGTTAGATGGCTTAGATATTCCAATGGTTAACCATTTTTCTTCAAGCTTTTCTGAAAAATTAGATCAAAATACTCAAGAATTAAAAAGGTTAGAAGGAGATTCTTTAGCTAGATATGGTTCTGGTTTATTACCTGTTGATCACAAATTATTTGAAAACAGAGCCTCTCCTGTTTTCTCCTATCCATATGAAAGAACTAAAGAAGCGCTAGATAAAATGAAAAGGTCAAATGAATGGGATAAATGCCATGGACTTAGACTTAAATACGTAAACCCTTCAAATGGTGGGCACGCCATACCTACAATGGCTACATTTATGCAATTAATTCCTAAGTCTTTTTCTGGTAACTCATACAGAAGTACAGATGGAACAATTTATTCTGTTGTAGAAGGCTCTGGACAGATATCTATAGATGATGAAATATTTCATTGGAGCAAAGGAGATATATTTGTGGTTCCTCCTTGGGCAAAAATAACACATAAAACTAGAGAAGAATCTGTATTATTTTCTTTTTCTGACAGGCCTGTTCAAGAGTTATTAGGGCTGTTTAGAGAAAAAATTTATAAATAAAAATTAAATAATATGTACTTAAAATCTTTAAATAAAATTTCACACCTGACCTCTTCTATTTCAGAAATACCCTGGTTCAAAAATACAGGCAAAGAAATGGATAGTTTTCTCAAGAGTGTTATGTCTGATTACTGTAAAAAAATAGGTGTTAGTGAAGAAGTAAAAATAATTCGAAATTGGGATGAAGCTATTAAAATAATTAATAGTGATAAATGGAGTAAAGTCTGTTGGGAAATTGAAGAAAAAGAAAAATCTAACTTATTAAATAGTTTATTAAAAAATATTCCTAAAAAAAAATTATTTAATTACTTAAATATCCTTACAATAGAAACTACTAAAATTATAGAAAAATATTCTATAGAAGGGTTAAAAAAAAATGATATAAAGTATCATTACTTCACAAAAGTAGCGGCTGGTGCCGCCGCAATTTCTTGCCATCAGGTAGCACTAGCGCTTGTTGCAAATCAAGACTCTAATCATATTTTTATGTCCAAATTTGAACTATTTAAGGCAGGACATTGGCCATTAATTGTTACAGAAAATAATTTTAATATTTTTTAATAAATGAAATAAACTGCAAATGAATATAAATATTTTTGATAAAATTGAAGGCAATGCAATTATTGGTAAATACTTAAATAATATTGCAATAACACAAATAAACACTCTTCAAAATATTGAAATTATTTCCTACAAAAATTTATTTGAATTGAGCACAAAAGTAAGCTTAGTTTTATTAGAGTTAGGCGTTAATAAAAGTGATAAAATATATATCTGTAGCAACGATAGTATAAACTTCATTTCAACATTTTTAGGGGCCTTAAAAATTGGAGTAATTCCAATACCTGGAAACCCAGAACTTGCTAACGCCCAAATTCATCATATACTTAATAATAGCACTCCAACTTTAATTATAACAGATAACAAAATTATTAAAAAAAGTCTTAATTTTAATCATAGCCATTTAAACAATAAGAAATGGAAGCAACTAATTAGTAGAGTAGAATTTCAAAATATTAATACTTATAAATCAAAAATAAATGACATTGCATTTTTAATATACTCTTCAGGAACAACTGGTTTACCAAAAGCAATTATTCATCAACATCAATCAATTATAAATACAGTATTTTTACATAAAAATATTTTAAAACTAAAAATACAAGATAAAATCTTTACAACTTCTAAATTATTTTTTGCATATGCCCTTGGAAATAACTTTTTTGCTCCTTTACTTATTGGTCTTAACACAATTTTTAATGATAATAATACAAATTCTCCGAACCTTACCCAGATAATTCATGATCATGAGCCAAAGGTAATTTTTAGTGTTCCTACAGTTTATAGACGGCTTTTAAAAGATTCAAAAACAGACACAAAAACATTATTAAAAGTGAAATATTTTATTTCAGCAGGGGAAAGAATACCAGACAAGTTATATAATGAATGGCTATATGAGATTCGTACTCCTTTATTAAACTGTTATGGAACAACCGAAACACTGGCAATAGTAATTGCAACTACTCCTGGCAAATCAAAAATAGGTAGTACAGGAAAACCAATTACAACTATTGAAACAAAATTAGTTGAAAAGAATGGGGAACAATCTAATAATAAAGGTATTTTGTATATTAAACATTATAGCTTCTCAAAAACTTATTTAAACAATAAAGATAAATCATTAAAAACCTTTAATAATGGATGGATTAAAACAGGCGATATTTGGTCATTAAAAAATAAGTATTGGTATTACCAAGGCCGAGAAGATGATCTCATTAAAGTTGCAAGTAAATGGGTGAACCCAAAAGAATTAGAAACAAAGGCTTCTAAAGTTAAGAATGTAATTGATTCATTTTGTATAACAGCAAAATCTAAAGAAGGAACTCATAGACTTGCTTTATTTTTATATATCCACAAAAATAAAAACAAGGATATAATAACAAAACAAGTAAAAAATCAAATAGATTCTTTGCCAAAATATAAGCAACCTTATTGGATTAAAACTATTACTGAAATTCCACAAACACATACTGGAAAAATCAGAAGAAATGCTTTAAAAAAAATAATAGAAAGTAAAACATAATGTCTAAAACAAAAATATACAAAATTAAAGTTGAATGGGGAGATTGTGATCCAGCAGGAATTGTTTTTTATCCCAATTTTTATAGATGGATGGATGCAGCACAGTGGAACTATTTTGAAAAGTTAAAATATCCCATAAAAACATTACAAAAAAAATATAAAATAATTGGTTTACCCCTAGTATATACTGATGCGAAATATTTAATACCATGTTACAGAGATGATATTCTAACTATCAAAACAAACCTAGTAAAAATCAGCAACTCAACCATTAAACTTCAACATTTAATTATAAACAATAATAAAATTGCATGCATTGGTTCAGAAACTCGTATTTGGGCAAAAAACAGTTCTGGCAAAATAACTTCTGCACCTATTCCTAATGAAGTAATAAAAATATTCCAATTAAATTTATCTAAAGAAATTATAAATTAGCTCGGTCTAAGACACCTGAATGCCAATCTGGCTGCAGCAAGATCTGATAAAGCATAACCTACAGATTTATAAATAGTAACTTCACTTCTTTTATCTCTAACCAATTTATTATTTTTTATTAATTCTTGAATATCTGCCTTAATATTATTTTTTTTAATAAAACCTAAATTAATTGCGTTAATTAAATCACCTGCTTCTTCTAATACCGCTGCCCTATTATCTACATATATGTTTCCAAGTGAGAATCCATAAGGGTTTAGTTCTGCCATTAATTTTGTATGGGCTCCTACTAAATCAATATGTACATTTTTATTTAACCAAGAACCCATAATAAATTCCTTTTTGGCCGAAGTTAAACTAGTTATAATATCTGCCTCTCCACAAGCTTTCTCCAAATTTTCAACTACGGTTATTTTAATTTTATTTTTTTTGTAATTATGAACTATGTTTTTAACTTTACTATAATCTCTTCCCCAAATTAAAACTTCCTCTATTGGTCTTACAAAACAATGTGCTTTAATCATATATGGAACTAATGCACCTGTTCCTAGAACTAATAATTTTTTACTATTAAATTTGGACAAAAATTTTGACGCAATTGCACTCATAGCCGCAGTTCTCTGATTTGTTAATTCTGTTCCATCTAAAACAGCTTTTACTTTTCCATTTTTTGAATCGAATAATACGAATAATGCTTTAACTCGAGATAATCCAATTAATGTATTAGAAGGAAAAACATTAAGTAATTTTATCCCATAATCTTCTTCACTTAAAAAGGCAGGCATTAATATTAATTGAGATGGATCATTAGCACATTCTAAATAATCTATATTATGAATTTGCCTTACAGGAACCTTTGAATTTTTTTTATATACAGACTCTATTTCCTCTATAAGAGATTTAATAGTAAAATTATTTTGTATATCTTCTGCCGAAATAAAGATCATAGCTTAAAACCCATTGTATAAAATATTAATAAATGTGTGTTTATAATTATTAATAATTTTGCTATTATTAATTATATTAACATAAAGAAAATATATATGGTTAAATTAGATAAAATTTATACTAGAGGTGGAGATAAAGGCAAAACTTCTTTAGGAAATGGCGAACGTGTTGATAAAAATTCAACTCGTGTTAAAGCATTTGGAACTGTAGATGAAACTAATGCAGTTTTAGGGATTGCTATTATTAATCTTAAAGCTCCATTTAAAAAAATGATTTTTAGAATTCAAAATGATTTATTTGACTTAGGGGCAGACTTATGTGTACCCGAAAATAAAAAATTAGACTATAAACCACTAAGAGTTACTCAATTTCAAGTAGATAGACTAGAAGAAGAAATAGATACTATGAATAATGATTTAGAAGCTCTAAAATCATTTATTTTACCAGGAGGTACGTTAGAATCCAGTTATTTACACTTGGCTAGAACTATAGCCAGAAAAGCAGAAAGGCTTATGGTTGAACTTAACCAGAAAGAAAATATCAATCCTATAAGCATAAAATATATAAATAGATTATCAGATCACCTCTTCGTTATTGCACGCTTAGTAAATAAGCATAACAACGAACCTGATACGTTATGGATCCCTGGAAAAAATAGATAATAATAATAAATGTATATCTTGAGTATCTTATATTTTTATGAGTATAATTTATATTTACAATATTAACTATTATAGAAAGAGACATAATGCCTATTATTAATAGAATTTCTGAATTTCATGAAAAAATGATTGAGTGGAGACAAGATATACATAGTCATCCAGAATTGGCCTATCAAGAAAAAAGAACTGCTAATAAAGTTGCTGAGCTACTTAGAGAATTTGGTGTAGATGAAATTCATGAAGGAATTGGTGGAACAGGTGTGGTGGGGGTAATTAAAAATGGTTCAGGGCCAAAGATAGGTTTAAGAGCAGATATGGATGCTCTACCTATCACTGAAGCTAATCAATGCAATCATGTGTCTACTAACAAAGGAGTAATGCATGCTTGCGGGCATGATGGACATACAACAATGTTGCTTGGAGCTGCACTCTACCTATCAGAGACAAGAAACTTTAAAGGCGAGGTAATTCTAATATTTCAACCAGCAGAGGAAGGCTTTGCAGGAGCTAAAGCCATGATAGAAGATGGTTTATTTGAAAAATTTCCAGTTGATTCTATATATGGGATGCATAATATGCCAGGTTTGGGCACTGGTCATTTAACAGTTGGGCCAGGCCCTAGAATGGCTGCAGCAGATAATTTTGAAATAAAAATTAATGGTAAAGGAGCCCATGCCGCTATGCCTTATCAGTCTGTGGACCCCATAGTTTGTGGTTCAGCAGTTGTACAAGCTCTCCAATCATTAGTATCTAGAAATTCCGATCCGCGAAAAACTTTGGTAGTATCAGTTACACAATTTAATTCTGGTCACGCTAATAATGTAATACCTGATTTTGCTAACTTAGCAGGAACTATTAGATATTTTGATGATGATACAGCTAAATTTATAAGAAAAAAATTTCCTAAAATAGTTAAAGATATTTGTGAAGCATTTGGAGCTAATGCTGAAATAAATTATAAGGAAGGCTATCCTCCAACAATAAATGACACTACTGCAGCTAATTTTGCTTTAGAAACAGCAAAAGAAGTAACGGGTGAAAAGGCCTCAGATAATCAAGAAACCAGTATGGGTTCTGAAGACTTTTCTTATTTCTTACAAGAAAAACCAGGTGCTTATGCTTATATAGGCAATGGTGATTCTGCTTCATTACATAATCCTTCTTATGACTTCAATGACGAAGTCCTGCCCATTGGAGCGTCATTTCTATCAAGAATTGCTGAAAAAGCACTTAGTAAAAATTAAATTAATCTATGAAGAGGTATAAATATGTTAGATCATTTTTCTATTCCTAGTAAAAATTTTAATGGGCCTGTTTTTTTAACCGGTGCTGGTGGATGTATTGGAGCATGGACAATGGCAATGCTTTTAAAGGCTAATGTAGAAGTTATTGCATTTGATTTAACTAATAATAAAAAAAGGCCGGAATTACTTATTGATAATGAAGACTTATCAAAAGTTCCTTGGATCGTGGGGGATATATCTAATACTGAAACAGTTCTGACCGCAATAGAAAAACATAATCCTGAATCAATAATTCATCTTGCCGCTTTGCAGGTACCTTTTTGTGCTGCAGATCCTACTACAGGAGCAAAAGTAAATGTCGTTGGAACAGTTAATATACTTGAAGCGGCAAGGCAAAATTCTATTAATAGAATATCCCATGCAAGTTCTATGGCTGCACATTCTTTTTTACCAGGATCAGATTCTCTAAAAACTTTATATGGTGCCTATAAAATGTGCGATGAACAAATTTCTGAAGTCTACTGGCTAGATCATAAAGTGCCAAGTATGTGTTTGAGACCGGCTATTGTTAATGGTGTGGGTAGAGATCAAGGAATGACTTCAAAACAAACAGTTGCAATGCTAGCGGCAGCTCTTGGTGAACCATATAATATCCCATACACTGGCAATGTTTCTCATTTATCTGCGGCAGAAGTAGCTTCTGCTTTTATTCATAGCGTTTCCTATGATGGTGATGGAGCTTTTGTATTTGATATCTTCGGAGAGAGTATTAATATTAATGAAACAATAAAAATGATTAATAAAATTAAACCAAATTCAAAAATTACATCTTCTGGATCCGAGATGCCGTTTCCTAGCAAACTTTCTGATACGCCGCTTAGAGAGCATCTAAAAAATAGAATTTCTGATTATGGTTGTATAGACACAATGACAATGATTTCTGAAACTATAAGCGCTTTTGAAATCTTAATTCAATCTGGTAAAATTGACATAAACTATCTAAAATAAAGGAGTTCTGTCATGAGTTGGGATAACGAAGTAAACGAAATAAAAAAGCGCTTAAAACTTATTCAAGAAATGGGAGGGAAAGAGAAGGTTAAGAGACAACATGATGCTGGAAGAACTACTGTTAGACAAAGAATAGAAGCTTTAGTGGACAAGAACAGTTTTAAAGAAATAGGGCGTCTAACAGGTTTAAGTGAATATAATGACAATGGAATTTTAAAAAAACTTACCCCTGTAAATTCTGTTATAGGCCATGCTAAAATCAACAATATACCAGTAGTTATTTATGGTGATGATTTTACGGTTAGAGGTGGCGCAGCAGATGCAGCGATACATGAAAAAATGATTGCTGCCGAACGTTTTGCAAACGAATATAAAATGCCGTTAATTAGACTTATTGAAGGGACAGGAGGAGGAGGTTCTGTAAAATCTATTGAGCAAGATGGATATACATATGTTCCTGCTAACCCCGGTTGGGATTGGGTAGTCAGTAATATGGCGACTATCCCGGTAGTATCTTTAGGGTTGGGACCTGTGGCAGGCCTAGGCGCAGCTAGATTAGTAAGTAGTCATTACTCAATAATAGTAAAAAAAATGAGTCAAGTATTTGTTGCTGGTCCACCTGTTGTAAATAGATTAGGAGAGACTGTTACAAAAGAATCTCTTGGAGGCAGTGAAATTCATGGCAAGAATGGTGTAATAGATGATGTTGCGGATAGTGAGGCAGATGCATTAGCTAGAGCAAAAAAATTCTTAAGTTATCTTCCTTCTTCTACTTATGAACTTGCTCAACAAATAAAAAATAATGACCCTATAAGTCGAAAAGATAATTGGTTAATAAGTGCAATACCTAAAAACAGAAGACATAGTTATGAAATACGTCCAATTATAGAAAGTGTTACAGATAAAAACAGTTTCTTCGAAATTGGTAAAAATTGGGGAACATCCTCTGTTTCAGGGTTTGCGAGATTAGATGGATGGCCAATAGTGATTTTAGCAAATGACCCTCAGGTGTACGGTGGTGGATGGACAGCTGATGCCTCGCACAAAATCATACGAATATTAGAAATTGCTGAAACATTTCATTTACCTGTTGTTCACTTAGTTGATAACCCAGGTTTCTTGGTAGGTACACATGGTGAAAAATCAGGCACGATAAGGCATGGTGCAAGGGCATTAGCAGCAATATATCAACTTAGCACACCAATATGTTCTGTTATTTTAAGAAGAGCATTCGGTGTAGCTGGTGCAGCCCATATGAATCATACTAAACATAAATATAGATTTGCATGGCCATCTGGTGATTGGGGATCCTTACCACTTGAGGGTGGTATAGAAGCAGCATATAAATCAGACTTGGAAAAATCTGATAACCCAGAACTACTATTAAAAGAAATAGAAGAAAGACTTAACCATGTAAGGTCTCCTTTTAGGACAGCAGAAAAATTTTCTGTTGAAGATATAATTGACCCAAGAGATACAAGAAAAGAATTATGTGATTGGATTAGTTTAGCAGCAAAAAATAGAAAAGCAGGACCTGTATCTTTTGGTATGAGGCCATAAAAAGAGACATCTACAAATACTGGTGATGGTGCCCAAAGATGGAATTGAACCAACGACACAGCGATTTTCAGTCGCTTGCTCTACCAACTGAGCTATTTGGGCCCCATATAAGAGTTTTTAATCGATAGACTTCATTATGTAAAGTAAAGTATGCCTGAATATTTAAATAATATATAATACTCTTTATATCTTACTTTAATCCTTTTAACATTTTATCCACATCTATTAATGATAGACCCATAATATTGTCATAATTTCCATTAATCCTTTTAATAAATGTAGAGGCTACTCCTTGAATAGCATAACATCCTGCTTTACCTTTCCATTCTTCTAATAATATATAATTTTCAATTTCTTTCTTATCTAAGACTCTAAAACTAACTTGAGTAATAATAGTTCTTAAAGATATATTATTAGATGGAGATATAACACAAATCCCCCCATAAACTTTGTGACGCTTTCCAGATAAAGTTGTAAGAGTTTTAAATGCTTCTATTNATAAAGCAATCTTTATGTCTTTGTGATACTGCTTCAGCTTTTTTAAAAGCCACTCTATTTACATATGATTTGGGTTTTTCATTAGTTTTAATGCTTTCGTCTATATTCGGTGGGTCCACATAGTCAGGTTTATAGCCAATTCTACTAAGCATATTAAATCTTCTTTCTGAAGAAGAGGCTAATATCAATTTATAATTATTATTCAAATACTATTACTTATGTCTATATATAATTCTGCCTTTAGTTAAATCATAGGGTGTCATCTCTACTGTCACCTTATCACCTGCTAAAACACGAATTCTATGTTTTCTCATTCTTCCTGCAGTGTGCGCTAATACTTCATGTTTATTTTCAAGAGTAACTTTAAACATTGCGTTAGGTAAAATTTCATCAACTATACCATCAAATTCTAAAAGATCTTCTTTTGCCATATTTATCCCTTTATTAATTAAATACTATTAACAATATTATATAATAACATTCTTACCTAGTAATGATTTTCTTTGAATAATACTAAATAACGTAATAAACCTTCTTGCAGTATTAAAGTCCATATTAAAATGCTCTTTTAACTTATATAGCAAGTCATGTGCAGCATCATCATGTAAACTTCTTCTTCCCATATCTAAAGCTTCAACTTTTTGTATTGGTGCTGATTTAATAGACTCATAATATGAATTACATAATATTATATAATCTTTCAAAATCTTACTTATACTCTTGAAATTCACTGACACTGTCTTTAAATTATTTTGAGAACCATGTGAATTAACAATAAAATTAACTATATTTTCTTGAAAAAACAAACTAATTGTAAAAGTTTCTTCATCGGCATTAATCAAAGAAAATGAATTTTCTTCTAATATATCATAAATAGCTACCTTCATATCCTTATCATTAGTAGTATTCAAACCATTTATGGTAACTTGTTCAAACTTTATGCTACTAATATTATTTTTCATTTTTAAATTTGTTCAGTCTTATTTTCACTGACAAGGCATGAGCACCTAACCCTTCATTCTCAGCTATTTTAATAGCAGCTGGTGCAATAGAAGATAATGAATTGAAATCACATTTAATTAAAGAAGTTCTTCTCATATAGTCTAAAGTAGATATTCCCGATGAGAACCTCGCTGTTCTAGAAGTAGGAAGAACATGGTTTGGTCCAGCAATATAATCCCCTATAGCTTCTGGAGTAAATCGTCCTAAGAAAATTGACCCTGCATTATTTATCTTATCAGAAATTATTTCAGGGTTATCCATTGATATTTCTAAATGCTCAGGCGCAAGTTGATTTGCTATTTCAATAGATTGCTCCCAATTTTTAACAATAATAATCATTCCATTATTATTCCAACTAGCTTTAGCTATTTCTGATCTATCCAAAGATTCAAGTAAAGTATTAATTTCTAATTCTACTTGCCTTGCAAAATCTAAAGTATCTGTTATTAAAATAGCTTGTGCATCCAAATCATGTTCCGCCTGAGATAATAAATCAGCAGCAATCCAATTAGGATTACTTAAACTATCAGCTATAACCAATATTTCCGAAGGCCCTGCTACCATATCAATTCCTACTTTACCAAAAAGTTGTCTTTTTGCTTCTGTTACCCATGTATTGCCAGGACCAAAAATTTTATTTACTGATTTTACTGATTTACTTCCATAAGCCATAGCTGCAATAGCTTGTGCACCACCAATTTTGTAAATATCTTTTATACCAGAAATTTTTGCAGCTACTAGAACGGAAGGGTTTAAATATCCGTTAGGGCTTGGTACACACATTGAAACTTCTGGAACTTGAGCAATTTTAGCAGGAATCGCCGTCATTATTACAGAACTTGGATATGAGGCTTTTCCACCTGGAACATATAAACCAACTGAATCAAGTGGTGTCCACCTAGAGCCCAAAGATACATTACTATCGTCTATATAACTAATATTCTTTGGAAGTTGTAATTCATGAAAAGCTCTTATTCTTTCAACCGCCTGTTCTAAAGCACATATTAGCTCTTTCTCACATGCATCATAAGCCTTATTTATATCATTTTCACTTACACGAATTCCATTTTTAAAAATATCATAATTATCATATTTAACTGTAAGTTCATTAATAGCCTTGTCACCATCCTTCATTACATTAGAGATTATATTTTTTACCTGCTCAGAAATATCTAAACCAGTACCTCTACTATTTGATATAAAAAAATTTAATTTTTCTATAAAATTTTTATTGTTATAATTAAGAATTTTTTCCAATTAATGCCTCCTGAAAAAGACCCATTATATGGCGAATATTTTCAGAACGAGTTTTAAAAGCTGTTCTGTTTATAACTAAGTGTGATGTGATCTCAACTATTCTCTCTATTTCCACTAAATCGTTAGCTTTCATTGTCATTCCTGAAGAAACTAAGTCAACTATTTTATCCGCCATATCTAACTTAGGTGCAATTTCCATTGCACCATTCATTTTAATGCAATTAACATTTATTCCTTTTTCTGTAAAATATTCATTAGTTATATTAGGGTATTTAGTGGCAATTTTTAACTGTGCATTCCCATTTTCAATATAATTTTTTGGCTGAGCAATTGAAAGACGACATTTACCAATATTCAAATCTATAGGAGCATATAATTCCGGGTAATTAAATTCTTTTAATACATCTAATCCGACAACTCCAATATCTGCCCCTCCAAAAGCAACAAAAGTTGCAGCATCAAAACTTCTTACCCTAATTATTTTTAACCAAGGTAAATTAGAAGAAAACAATAACTTTCTGTCACTAGAATCAAAAAAAGCTTTCTCTGGAATAATATTTGATTTTTTCATTAAAGGAACTAATTCTTCTAAAATTCTTCCTTTAGGAACTGCTAAAATAATATTCTCAGATCTTAGGTTACTCATATTCTATCCTTTATTCCTAATAGGAACTATAGCTGGTTTTATGGGTTTTCTTATATCTTCTATATATAACTTTAAATTGCTTATGTTAAATCTAATGGATGCTTTTTGATCAAAAGCAAACATTAAAATACCTTTATCATATGCTATAGAGATTAAGCTATGTAAACCTTTACTTTTCTTATCTAATATATTTTCTGCTATAAAAGAATCTACAAAATGTATCTGTATAATGCATAAAACTTGCAATAAATTCTCATCCTTTGCTCCACTTGACTCCCATGTAAACCTTTCTACAGACATTAAAAAAATATTTTTATCTTTTATAAAAGTCATCTCATTATCAAAACAAATTGCTTCAAACAGACATTTTGATAAAACTTCTAAATCACTATCATCTTCGGCTCTTAGCTTTATAGGTTTATAATTAATATTAACCATTATTTAATTATATCCTTTTAATTCTAGCACCACACAAAGATAATTTTTGTTCTAAGTTTTCATACCCTCGATCTAAATGGTATACTCGACTAATAATAGTTTCACCTTCTGCTTTTAAGCCTGCTAAAACTAAAGAAGAAGAAGCTCTTAAATCTGTAGCCATTACCTGAGCACCATTTAATATATCACAACCATTAATATAAGCTTTTACACCTTTAATTCTTATATCTGCTCCAAACCTAATTAACTCTGCAATATGCATAAATCTATTTTCAAAAATACTTTCTTCTATAATAGATTTTCCATTAGCTATAGACATTACAGCCATTGCTTGTGCTTGCAGGTCAGTAGGAAACCCTGGATAAACCTCTGTTTTAATATTAACATTTTTGATCTTATTTGGACCTTCTATTTCTATACTATCTCTATCAGTTTGTATTAAAGCTCCAGCTTTCTTTAAATAAGATAAAACATTTTTTAAGTATTTTTCTTCTGCATTTAATAATTTTATTTTACCTGAAGTTATAACAGCAGCCATTGCATAAGTTCCTGCTTCTATTCTATCGGGCATAACATTATGTACAAAACCTTTTAAATAATTTACTCCTAAAATTTCTATAGTATTACTATTTAACCTATTTATATTTGCTCCCATTTTTACAAGCGCACAGATTAAATCATCTATTTCAGGCTCTAAAGCTGCATTTCTAATTATTGTTTTTCCTTTAGCTAGAGAGGCAGCCATAATTATATTTTCTGTAGCTCCTACACTTACTTTTGGAAAAGTAATATCTGCTCCAACTAATCTACCCGCAGGAACCTTAGCTTGAATATATCCATCTTGAATATCTATTCTTGCTCCCATTTTAATAAGTGCAGAAATATGAATATCAATAGGTCTTGATCCAATTGCGCAACCACCAGGTAAAGAAACCTCAGCCTCACCAAATCTAGCTAAGAGAGGCCCTAAAACTAAAACAGAAGCTCTCATTTTACGAACTAGTTCATAATCTGCATGAGTAGATATATTATTATTTGGCTCTAAAATAAAAGAACTATTTTTTTTAGTAATATTTACTCCTAATGATACTAATAGTTCCTTCATTGTAAAAATATCTACCAAGTCAGGAACATTACTTATTTTACATATTTCTTTAGTTAATAAACAAGATGTTAATAGTGGAAGCGCAGCATTCTTTGAACCGCTTATTTTTATAGTTCCTTCAAGCACTTTCCCACCAAGAATTGCTATTTTATCCATACCCATTTAACAATCAAAGTTTAGGCAAAGTTACACCGCGTTGCCCCATATATTTTCCTGACCTCTCAAGATATGAAACATCGCAGGCGGAATCACCTTTTAAAAATAAAAACTGACAAGCACCTTCGTTAGCATAAACTCTTGCAGGTAATGGAGTAGTATTTGAAAATTCAAGTGTAACATGCCCTTCCCACTCTGGTTCCAAAGGAGTGACATTTACAATAATCCCACAGCGGGCATAAGTAGATTTACCTAAACAAATTACTAAAACATTTCTCGGAATTTTAAAATATTCTATGGTTCTTGCAAGAACAAAGCTATTAGGGGGTATAATACAGCTATCTGCCTTACGTTCTATAAAAGATTCTTCTGAAAAGTTTTTTGGATCCACTAAAGCATTATTTACATTAGTAAACACCTTAAATTCATCGGATACTCTTGCGTCATATCCATATGATGAAACTCCATAACTTATAACTCCATTCTTATTTTGCTCATCTACAAATGGTTGAATCATAGCTTCTTCTATAGCCATTTGTTTAATCCATGAATCTGGCATAATTGACATTACATAATCCTAAAATATTAAATTAATTTAATTATTAATAACTACTATAGATAAATAATATTCTCAAATATATTACTTAGTCTTTAATATTTATTAATTTACGTGCCTTTAATTGAGCTTTTCTTTTTTTTAAGTTCTCCTTCATTTCTAAGACTAAGCGCAATTCTTTATTTTTTAATTTTAATTTATTATTCTCTTTATTATTTAAATTCATTTCAATCCATCTTAATTAATTGTATGTATTTAATTTATTAAATTTTAAACATTTAATAAAGAGGCAATATTTTTTTTTATAAGGAGTCAATAAAATTAATAAAAAGATTTGGATTAAAGGTAAAACAACTGGTTTTTTTGGAAAATTATTTTCTTATATTGATTTAATTTTTGTAGACCATGGTATATTTCGTTTTCAATGGCGCTCATTATATAAAATTTCCGAAAATACATATAGATCAAATCAACCTTTCCCATGGCAAATACTAGATGATAAAAATAAAAGAGGCATAAAAACCGTCATTAATTTAAGAGGTGTTAGAAATTGCTCGTCTTATTTTTTAGAAAAAGAAACCTGCAAAAAACATAATATAAAATTAATTAATTTTCCTATTACCTCAAGAGCTACCCCTAAAGTTGAAACCATATTAGCTGCAAAAAAATTATTTGAGGAAGTTAAATACCCAATTATAATGCATTGTAAATCAGGAGCAGATCGAGCTGGGCTTATGTCGGCATTATACTTAATTTTACATAAAAATATTCCAGTTCGCGAAGCAAAAAAGCAACTTTCCTTTAAATATTTACATATTAAATATGCTAAAACTGGTATACTTGATGCATTTTTTGATAACTACTTAGAAAAAAATAATAATAAAAAATTTTTAGAGTGGGTTAAAAGTGATTATAACTCCGAAAAACTAAAATCATCATTCAAAGCAAAAAAAATCAGCGAAATTATAAGCACTTATATTTTAAGAAGAGAATAAAATTTATTCTATATTTTGAAGCAAAGCCATTTTCCTATATATTGCAGAAGTTTTTAACAAATCTTCATGAGTACCTATTGAAGCAATTTTACCTTTATCTAAAACGACAATTCTATCTGCATTAATTATAGTAGATAAACGGTGAGCAATAGTAATAGTAGTTCGGTTTTTAGAAATAGCACTAAGCGTCTGTTTAATTTTCTCTTCCGCTCCAGCGTCCAAAGCACTTGTAGGTTCATCTAAAATTAGTATTTTGGGCTTTCGTAATATGGCTCTTGCTATTGCTATTCTTTGCCTCTCTCCACCTGATAAATTAGCACCATTCTCCCCAACTATAGTTTTATACTCATGTGGTAGCTTTTTTATAAATTCGCTAGCACCAGCTTCTTCTGCAGATAATATTATATCATCTGTACTGGCATCTTTTTCACCAATAGCTATATTTTCAGCGACTGTTCCATGAAAAAGCAAAGTGTCTTGAGATACTATAGCGATATTCCTCCTTAATGATAATATTTTTATATCCTTTAAATTTTTATCATCAATTAAAACTTCTCCTTCATCAGGATCAAAAAATCTAAGTATTAAATTTACCAGTGTTGATTTTCCTGAGCCGCTTGGGCCCACTATAGCGATAGATTCTCCTGGATTAATTTGTAGATTAATATTATCCAGTGCTGAAATATTTTTATCTAGATATTTATAAGTAATATTTTTAAATATTATTTTCCCACTTATATTTTTTAATACTTCAGCATTAGCATCATCATAAACTTTTGGCTTTGCATCCATACCTCCAAACACTCTATTTGCTGCAGCCGTTCCTTCTTGTAAAACAGAATTTAAAGTTCCTAATGCTCTAGCTGGTCCAACAGCAATTAATAATGCACTTATAAATCCAGAAAACTCCCCTACCGTACTAGTCCCAGAAACAATCTGCCAACCCGCTAAAAGTATTACTAACGATATTGCAATGCCTCCAATAATTTCCATCAAAGGTTCTAATCCTGCACGAGTAGATATAACTTTTATTATCGAAAATTTTAATTCACTAAAATAATTTGCAGCCCTTTTATTTTGAATATTTTCTAATTGATAACTTTTAATTAATCTTGCACTTGCAAAACTTTCAGTAAGAAATGATGAAGATTTTCCTATATGTTCTTGCATCGATTTTGATAAAAGACGACTCCTCTTACCAATCTTTATAATTGGGATCACAGCTAGAGGGTAAACTATTATTACAGCTAAAGCTAAAACCCAATTTAACCAAAACATAGAAATTACTAAACCAATAAGAGTAAATAAGTCTCTAAGAAGATTATTAAAACTTCTTATCATTGCCTCTTTCATTAAATTTACATCATTTATAATTCTGGATTGTAGATTCCCTACTCTCTCTATATTTAAAATATCAAGATCTAAGTTTAATAAGGATTTAAATAAATTAGATTGTATGTTGAAAATTATTGATTGCACTAGAGTATTAATTACAACAGTTTGTTTATATAAAGTGCCGCCTTTAATAATAGTTAGCATAATAACGAGAACAGGTATTAAACTAATCTTTTTCCAATCTGCCTCTTCTAAAGAGATAAAAGCATAATCAATCACAATAGGATACAAAGCAGTAGAACCAGCTATAAATAACATTAAGATATTAGCAATTATAAAAGAATATAAATGTTTTTTTCCATAATTTTTCCAAATTCTTTTGAAAGTCTGTAGAGGTGTCATAGAATTAGAATGGATCATATTGTTTCCTAATTATTAAAAATCAATAACTTATAGCTTCTAATTTATACTATTTAATTTAATTTACGATTAATTACTAGAAACACTTATAAAAATAATCTATCAACTAATTATAATGACATATACAAAAATTTTTAAATATATTAATTACTTTACTCTAGCATGCATTATACCTTTAAGCTATTTTGCTCCTATGGGAGAATGGCTATTAATTAGTTTCTTATCATTAGCCACTATTATAGATTGCTTTATAAATAAAACAAAAATCCATTTAAATAATTTGTTTGTTTTTATACTTAGTCTTTTAATAATAATGATTTCCTTTTACTGGTCCATTAATACTGAAAGAACCCTTGAAGTTATAGGCCCAATTACAGGTATAATAATAGCCATCTATATAACTCTAAATAGTAGCAGTAATAATCATATTATAAGTATAAAGAATATTATAGGAGTTCCTATAATATTAACATCAATATGTATTTTATCAGATATTATTTTAAATACAGAAATAAGGTCCAGCCTGGCTATAATAGCTGGTGACGCCCCTACAAGCAAAAGTGGTAACTATAGTAGAGGAATTATTATTATCACTATAATTATGCCTTTAGTAGTAGCTTTATATATCCATAATAATAATAAACTTATGGCATTATCAGTATTTTTATTAGTTTCTTTAATGATTTTACTAGGACCAAATGATACAGCAAAGATGGCTCTTATATGTGCTTTAATTTCATCAATTATTATTTATTTTTTAGGTCCTAGATCCTTTTTATATTTTGGAATAATTTCCTATATATTCATATTATTCTTACCTATAATATCTACCAAGATTGCTCCACAAATAGGTCATATAGAAAAAAATATTACTGTAATAAAACCTTTAAGTGGAAGCAGAATAAGCTCAGATACACGGACACAAATTGGAAATACAAATTATTCTAAACAAACATTGCCATGGCAAAAAACCTCAATAGGAGGATCTATAATTCACCGTTTATTGGTTTGGGAATATGTTGGTTCAGAAATATTAAAGAAACCTCTTTTAGGTAATGGTATAGGAACATCTAGATTAATAGGACAAAATATTGTTTTAAATATCCCTAATACGAATCAAGAAATTAGAGGTGGAATACCTCTACATCCACACAATAGTTTTCTTGAAATATGGCTTGAATTAGGTTTATTAGGAATAATAGTGATTTCTTTTATATGGATTAAAATTATCAAATTTGGAATGAATATAAGAAAAAATTCTTTTGTAATAGGTACAGGTGTATGTACATCAATTGTTACTATTTTTGTCATATATAATCTAAGTTTTGGAGTTTTTCAAGCTTGGTGGATGGCTAGTGTAGGATTATTATGTTTTATAATTTTAGAATCTTATAAGTATACAAAACAGTAATACAAAGATTATGAAAAAAACTTCTAACACATAAATCAAAAATAATGTTTTACATAATCAAATTGGTATAATTAGTTGTGGATCAATGGGGCTACTAATACTCAAAAATATTATAAAGAAAAATATTAAAGCTTCAGGACACGATATAAGAAATAAAAAAATTAGTAAATCGATAAAGCAATTCTATAGCTCTTTACTGGAAAATCTTAGAGATATTCTTAATTTTCCAACGAACAAGAAGTAAAATATACCGATATTTCTTCCGAAGAGAATTAATAAGTAATAATAATTATTTTATCGTACATTAATTAAAATAATTATAGGAGGGAAATATGATTAATAAACTACTTATTATAATAGTATGTGTTACTTCATTTTTAAAATTAATGCCTGTAAATGCTGAAGATCAAATTATAATTAATTCAGATCCAGGAGGCAGACTAATCCAAGCAGCTATGTACCCAATTTATGTAATTTTTTTGAAAGGAGGAAATACAGAAACTCAAAAAGATAATTGGATTGACAGAGATTATTGGGCATCTTTAGATGTTTTAGAAGGCCCTGATAAAGGCAAAAGTATTTTATTTAAATTACATCCCACCAGAAAAGCCAGTATTCAACCTGAGTGGTGTTTTACTGTAAGTGAAGGTAAATATTTAGGAAGAGGCATTACCTGTTTAAAAGAAGGCTCTAACAAAGAATTAAGATTTAAAGCTAACATTCAATGGGCAGAAGATGCTCCAGAAGAATTTAAAAATAGAAGCTTTTCAGAACATCCAGATGTGCCAGGTAATGGAGGACA
>LWDU01041757.1_pt1 | contig 20776 bp, 19 predicted proteins | sample 727161 | NCBI WGS metagenome assembly LWDU01 (sample SAMN04566230, study PRJNA314399) | hydrothermal vent metagenome | isolation source: deep sea hydrothermal plume seawater | place: Mexico: Gulf of California, Guaymas Basin | collected 2004-07-11
AGGCTCCTGTTGCTGAAGAGGCTCCTGTTGCTGAAGAAGCTCCTGTTGCTGAAGAGGCTCCTGTTGCTGAAGAAGCTCCTGTTGCTGAAGAAGCTCCTGTTGCTGAAGAAGCTCCTGTCGCTGAAGAAGCTCCTGTCGCTGAAGAAGCTCCTGTTGCTGAAGAAGCTCCTGTCGCTGAGGACGCTCCTAAGCCAAAAGCTAAGGCAGCACCAAAAGCTAAGGCAGCACCAAAAGCTAAGGCAGCACCAAAAGCTAAGGCAGCACCAAAAGCTAAGGCAGCACCAAAAGCTAAACCAGCTAAGAAAACTGAAGACTAAACAATCAGTAGTCATCAGTGTGTTACTAAAAGCCTCCTGGATTATGTCCAGGGGGCTTTTTATTAGTTGACTCTATCTCGCTGTGTTGCAACACTCACATGACAGTTACTACCAAAATTAATGATGACTCGAATTTTAGGAATTGACCCAGGATCGCGCCGCACCGGTTATGGAATAATTGACTTTGAGAGTGGGAAGCTAAAATACGTTACTAGCGGTATTATTCGGTTACCCGAAAAGTCGCTTCCCGATCGATTGAAAATAATATTTGATGGCGTCAGTCAAATTATCGGTGAATACAATCCAGAACAGATGGCGATTGAAGAGGTGTTTTTTGCAAAAGACCCACGAGCAGCGCTGAAGCTGGGCCAGGCTCGGGGGGCGGCTATCGTGGCAGGCGTCAATGCGGACTTAAAGGTTGGAGAATATTCAGCCAGAAGTGTTAAACAAGCCGTGGTAGGGACGGGCGCAGCTGATAAAAAGCAAGTGCAGATGATGGTTGCCCAACTCTTAAAATTACCTCAGTCTCCCTCTGAAGATGCCGCTGACGCACTAGCCGTGGCGATCTGTCATAGTCATAGTATGCGCTCTCAGGCAGTCTTTGCGAGTAGCGGAGTGACTGGGTTTGCGCGTGGTAGACTTAAATAACATCCAGCTACCAATAGAAGAGATTTATACAATATGATCGGACAAATTAAAGGCATTATTATAGCGAAGCAAGCTCCGGATCTGCTGATTGATGTACAAGGTATCGGCTATGAGGTGCTAGTCTCTCTAGGGACCTTTTTTGACATCCCTGAGATCGGGGGCGCAGTCACATTGCATACCCACTTTGTCGTTCGTGACGATGCTCAGCTTTTATTTGGTTTTGCGACCTTGGAAGAGCGGGCACTATTTCGACAGTTAATTAAGGTCAATGGTGTTGGTCCCAAAATGGCGTTGGCAATCCTGTCTGGAATGTCTGCAACTGAGTTTGCACAAGCAGTGCACAACAACGATATTGCAACCCTAGTTAAATTACCTGGGGTAGGTAAAAAGACGGCTGAACGATTAGTGATTGAAATGCGTGACAAGGTTGATATTGCTCAGGTTAACGATTTTGGGAGTGCGACGGCAGGTAAGCACCCAGATATTAAGCAGGAGGCGGAAAGTGCATTGACCGCACTGGGTTATAAGCCTCAGGACGCCGCTAAGATGATTAGCCGCGTGTCGGACGAAGAGATTACTAGTACCGAGCAGTTGATTAGGCGTGCACTAAAAAATATGGTTTCGAGATAGGCTGCTTAGAGCATAAATACGATGCGTTTCATTGCTCTTCTAGTGAAAAAGTAACGGCACCACTGTATGCTTGTAGCTAAACTTGAGATGCTACCCAATGATAGAGCCTGATCGCTTAATTTCACCCGATATTTCTGCCTCTGAAGAGCGTTATGACCGTGCTTTACGGCCTGTAACTCTTGATGAATACGTAGGCCAGCCGGCTGTTAAGGAGCAGCTAGAGATCTTTATTGAGGCGGCTCGCAGGCGATCGGAGCCCCTTGACCACACATTGGTCTTTGGCCCGCCAGGGTTGGGTAAAACGACCTTGGCGCATATCATCGCTCATGAAATGCAAGCAGACCTCAAAACTACGTCTGGTCCCGTGCTGGAAAAAGCCGGCGATCTTGCTGCGTTGCTAACTAACCTTGAGTCTGGCGACGTCTTATTTATCGATGAAATTCACCGTTTGAGCCCAGTGATCGAGGAAATTCTGTATCCCGCTTTAGAAGACTATCAATTAGATATCGTGATCGGAGAAGGGCCTGCCGCGCGTTCAATAAAGTTAGATTTGCCTCCTTTTACGCTGGTTGGCGCGACGACTCGTGCAGGTTTACTTACCTCTCCTTTGAGAGACAGGTTTGGCATCGTGCAAAGGCTTGAGTTTTACTCAGAGGAAGACTTGGGCAGTATCGTTAAGAGAGCTAGTGGCATTACCAATGTCAAAATAGACGACGAGGGCGCACGCGAAATCGCTTGCCGTGCGCGTGGTACGCCGCGCATTGCTAATCGGCTACTACGCCGAGTTCGTGACTATGCTGAAGTGAAGGCAGATGGCACAATTACCAAATCGGTCGCTGATGCGGCATTGAACATGTTAAACGTTGATAAAAGTGGATTTGATCACCTTGATCGACGATTGTTACTTAGTTTAATAGAGAAGTTCGATGGTGGACCAGTCGGGGTTGATAGTCTGGCGGCAGCGCTCAGCGAAGAGAGGGGCACGATAGAGGATGTCATCGAGCCCTATTTGATTCAGCAGGGCTATTTAATGAGAACGTCTCGTGGTCGAGTGGCAACACGAATGGCCTACGAGCATTTTGGTCTTAAAAGCCCTAAACGAATTCAGCAGCAGATGGATATCATGGATGACTGAATTTAGTGTGCCAATGCGTGTCTATATTGAAGACACTGATGCCGGCGGTATTGTTTATTATGCCAACTACCTGAAATTTATGGAGCGCGCGCGAACCGAATATATGCGCAGTCTTGGTTACGGCAAAGTCGCGCTCTTTGATGGATTGCAATTGGTGGTCCACGATTTACAATTAAAATATCACAAACCAGCAAGGCTTGATGATGAGATTGTAGTTTTGGCAAAGTTAACAGGTTTGACAAAAGTAACATTTTCAATGTCCCAAGCAGTATACCTCGGTGATCTACTGCTGGTTGAAGGCTCTGTCAGAGTAGCCTGTATTAACGCTGACAATAAGCGCCCTGCGGCAATCCCCAAGGCCATGTTTCAGCACCTCACTAGCCAGATGGGAGTTTAGATTTGTGAACGAAGAAAATTTATCAATACTTGCGTTAATAATGAATGCCAGTGTGTTAGTTCAGGCTGTGATGGTGATACTTTTGGTCGCTTCAGTGATGTCTTGGGTAATGATAGTGCAGCGGGGACTTTTCCTTAGTAATGCTCAGACTAGCTTTAGACTATTTGAAGACACGTTCTGGTCGGGTATCGATTTGGCTGATTATTATCATGAGCTCACGGAAAGAGCTAAAGAGGTAGGGGTGACCGATGGTATTGACAATGTGTTTCGTGCGGGCTTCAGAGAATTTAGCCGGCTGTCTCAATCGGATAAAGCAGACCCTGATGCCGTGATGGAAGGGACTGATCGGGCAATGCGTGTTGCCCTGTCCCGAGAGGATGAGAAGTTAAGCATAAACTTGCCTTTCTTAGCCAGTGTCGCCTCAGTTAGTCCTTACATCGGCTTGTTCGGCACAGTTTGGGGAATTATGAATTCATTTAGGGGGCTGGCCATGGTGCAGCAGGCTACTCTGGCAACAGTTGCTCCTGGTATTTCTGAGGCGCTTATTGCTACCGCGATGGGGCTCTTCGCAGCTATTCCTGCTGTCATTGCCTACAACCGTTATGCAGCGAAGGTGGAGGCTCTTAACAGCAGCTACGAAACTTTCTCTGATGAGTTTTCGAGTATTTTGCATCGCCAAGTTCATTCGCGATAACAAGCATCGACTTTAGGAGGCTAGGTTGTTAAAGCGTAAAAGAGTAAAACGTAAATTAGTCGCAGAAATCAATGTTGTTCCGTACATTGACGTGACTCTCGTACTGTTGGTTGTGTTTATGATTACCGCGCCACTATTGATTCAGGGCGTTAAGGTTGAGTTGCCTGTGGCTAATTCAGCGCCTATGGATACCAAAGAGCAAGAGCCCTTTATCGTGTCCATTAAAAGTGATGGCAGTTATTGGGTTGATCAAAAGGGTGATAACGTCGCAACATCCCTGGGAGACGTCAAAGATCGCGTTGCTAAAGTCCTCCGTCAGAAGCCACAGACCCCGGTACTTGTTTGGGGCGATGCCAACGTTGACTATGGCTCCGTGGTTAACTTGATGAGTGAGTTGCAGTTGGCAGGCGCTCCTTCGGTAGGCCTCGTCACGGAACCTCCTCGCCAGTAATATGAGAGACTCCCTGAGCTATGGTATAGGCATTCTCTTTAGCTTGACTGTGCATGGGCTAGTGCTATGGGCTCTCGTCATTGGCTGGCAGCCAATGACACAGCAGGTAGTGATTCAGCCCCAGTATATTGAAGCTAAGTTGGTTCAGTTGGCCCCTAAGAAAAAAGTGGTTAAGAACCTCAAAAAGCCTTCCAGTAATGCTGCACAGAAAAAACGAAAAAAACAAAAGCGTCTTGAGAATGAAAAACGAAAAGAACAAGCGCGAAAGGAGCGACGGCGTAAAGCTGAAGATGATCGAAAAGAGCAAGAACGTTTGACGGCTGAAAAAAAGCGCTTAGAAGAGGCAGAGCGACAGCGACAACTGATCGAAACTGAGTTTGCTGATGCTATTGCAGCAGAGCAGTCTTTGATTAATGCGCAAGAGGACGAAATAGCCGCTAACAGTTATCGTCAGCTAATCCAGCGAAGATTGTCAGAAAACTGGAACCGTCCGCCTAGTGCGAGACGAGAGATGGAAACCACAATAAGATTACAGCTTGTTCCAACGGGCCGTATCGTCGGGGTAACCGTCTTGAAGTCAAGTGGCGACGCTGCTTTTGATCGATCAGTAGAGCAGGCAGCCTTTAAGGCTGGCCAATTTATTGAACTTCAAAGCATGTCACCAGTTTTGTTTGAAAAGAAATTTCGTCAAGTTGATGTGGCGTTTAGTCCTCAAGATCTCAGATTATAATCCATGGAGCCCCAATGCTATTTAGATCGTTAATGACAACAAAAACCTTCCACATCATTGTCGTTTCGATGGTGATAGTCTTTACACCAGTTGCAGCTTGGGGCGAGCTAGTTATTCGTGTCACACAGGGCAACGATAAGCCGACGATGATCGCGGTAGCGCCAATGTCGACAAATGGCATACAGGTATTAGAAGATATCAGTGCAATTGTAGAATCTGACCTTTTGCGCAGTGGTTTATTTAAAATTATTCCTAGGCAAGATATGCTGGCGTTCCCGCAACATCTTGATGATGTCTATTATCGCGATTGGCGGTTGTTGGGCAGTGAGTATTTAGTTATTGGTAGAAGGCAAAATAGAATTGAGCTTTAGCTTACTTGATGTCACCGCACAAAAAACGGTTTTTAAGCATCGGGTGACCGGTACTGAGGCTCAGATCAGAGATTTAGCTCATCTGGTTAGCGACAAGGTTTACAAAGAAATCACCGGTATTCGCGGTGTATTCAGCACCAGGTTAGCTTATGTAACCGCAGAGCTAAACGATAATAAATTTACCTATAGATTAAATGTGTCAGATTCTGATGGGGCAAGAGAGCAGCTGGTGCTTGAGTCGACGCAGCCCATTATGTCGCCATCGTGGTCGCCAAAAGGCGATGAATTAGCTTATGTCTCCTTCGAAACCGGACGGCCGGCAATATGGCGCCAGCGCCTGGTAGGTGGGCAGCGTATACAGCTCACTAAGCGCCGTCCTGGTCACCTGACGGCAGTATGCTAGCATTGGTGCTATCTAAAGATGGTAATCCAGAAATTTATTTATTGGATCTTACTTCAAATAAGCTGTCTCGTTTAACGCGTCATTTTGCGATTGATACCGAACCAACCTGGACGCCTGATGGGAAAAACCTACTTTTTACATCTGATAGGGGAGGTACTCCACAAATTTATAAATTAACTATTGCATCAAACGCTGTTGAGCGCATAACATTCAAAGGTAATTACAATGCTAGGCCAAGTCTAGCGCCAGATGGTAGAACTCTAGTGGTGGTGCATCGAGAATCTAGTGTTTTTCATATTGCGACGCTCGATCTTAAAACTGGACGTATGCTAGAATTAACAGAAACCAGGTTGGACGAGTCACCCACCGTCGCGCCAAATGGTGCCATGCTTATCTATGCAACAAAGCAGGCTGGTCGGGGTGTTTTGTCTGCAGTGTCGCTTGATGCTGGGGTAAAGTATTTTCTTCCCGCTAAAATAGGGGATGTTAGAGAGCCGGCGTGGTCTCCATTTTTGCGTTAGCGTTAAAGTCATATAAATTTAAATTGTAAAAAACCATAATATAAGGAGCTTTAAATGAACATTTCCGTAACTAAGACTGGCTTGTCAGCACTATGCCTCTCGTTGGTTCTTGCAGGTTGTAGTTCGACGCCTGTTGAGGAAACCATGTCGGATATTGAAGATACGACGGTTCAGACTGTGGAAGTTGAGATGGAAGCTGAGGCGACAGTAGTGGAAGAAACGCCAGTAGAACCCATCATGTCCGCTGCGACTGTGTTTTATTTTGATTTTGACAAAGCCCTACTTAAAACAGAGTCTCGTGCCGCGCTTGTTGAGCATGCCGCGTTTCTCATGGAGAACCCGCGATCAATTCGCTTGGAAGGCCATGCTGATGAGAGAGGTACTCGTGAATACAATATGGCTTTAGGCGAAAGCCGAGGTAATGCTGTGAAAGAATTCTTGGTTTTACAAGGTGTTTCCCCCAGCATGATCGAAGTTATTAGCTATGGTGAAGAGCAAGCAGCCTCGTTTGGCAGTAGTGACGCTGCATGGAGTATGAATCGTCGCGTTGAGTTAAAGTAGACCCTCTCTTTTAAAGTAGTGTCTTTAAGTATGCTGTTACGACGCGGTTGGGGTTTCGATGACTCTGGCCGTTTTCGTTTTGATTGATTAATAGTAGTGGACTGTTATGAATTTTAATACCGGGTTATGTTTAGGGTTGCTAGCGCTACCTGCAATATCTGTAGCGCAAGACCTAGTACCTATCGTTGATATGAGTATGTCGGCGTCAGCAGCCAAGGTTGTGGAGGAGAGTTTCAAACCAAAACCCTATAAGCCTAGTGCTGAATCAAAGATGGCTGAGAGTCGTTACGATCTCATGCAAGGGCTTCGCGATGAAGTCAGGTTACTCCGAGGTATGGTCGAAGAGCTAAAACACGAACTACAGCAAGTAAAACAACGTCAGCTAGACGATTACTTAGACATTGATCGGCGCCTTGGATCTCAAGCACTTGCCGACGACAAAGTTGATTCTGATGTTCAGCCCCGCCCAACCACAGCCGACTCAGCTACCACGCCTTTATATGGTGCGTCGTCATTACAACAGGGATCTGGTGAGTCGAGTATCGATGGACTTGTCTTGTCGACTGCAGGCGACGGCACTGTGAAAACAGATTACGAGGCGGCTTCAAATAAATTGCTAAAGGGCCGTGATATTGATGGTGCCGCGACCGCTTTGCAAGTGCACTTGGATAAGTATCCAGCGAGTCCCTACACCGCAAATGCGCATTATTGGTTGGGTGAAATTTATCTTTTGCAGCGTAAGGATGAGTTAGCCCGACAATCATTTACCACTATTGTTGAACAGCACCCTAATCACCAAAAGGTGATGGATTCTAATTTCAAATTGGGGAAAATCTATTTTCAGCTTGGTCAAACTAAGCGGGCTCGTCGATTCCTTAAAAAGGCGGCCGCTAGTTCTGGTGGTGTAGCTAGTAAGGCGCAGAGCTACCTAGATAAAAACTTTTAAAGAAAGGCCCCCCTACTATGTCTAAAAAAGCCGTTGTCCTAGTGTCCGGTGGTCTTGATTCGACTACCGTACTCGCTATGGCGATTAACCAGGGTTACGACTGCTATACGCTAAGTTTTGATTATGGCCAGCGTCACCGTTCAGAATTAGAGGCGGCAAGCCGCGTCTCACAGTTGATGAACGTTACGCAGCACAAAGTCGTTAAATTAGATCTTGGGACCATAGGCGGCTCAGCACTGACCGACGCGTCAATGGATATTCCAGAGCACGCAACGGATGGCATTCCAGTGACTTACGTTCCTGCACGCAATACCGTATTCCTATCCATCGCGCTTGGTTGGGCTGAGGTGCTAGGTGCGAGCACTATTTTTCTGGGCGTTAATGCAGTGGACTACTCTGGGTACCCGGATTGTCGGCCAGAATATCTAAGCAGTTTTGAAGCGATGGCTAACCTAGCAACAAGAGCTGCGGTTGAAGGTAGCCGTCTGTCGATTAAGGCGCCCTTGATTGACCTCACTAAAGCCCAGATTATCAACGCGGGCCTTGCTTTGGGCGTGGACTATAGTGATACGATTTCTTGCTATCAGGCGAGCATTCAAGGTCTTGCCTGCGCCAAATGTGACAGCTGCCGACTCCGTATTCAGGGTTTTAGCGAGGCAGGTATAAAAGACCCCACCAGATATCAAAATAACGCTTGAATTTTGCTATCTGGTCAGTATGATACGCACCTCCTCTGAGGGCCGTTAGCTCAGTTGGTAGAGCAGTTGGCTTTTAACCAATTGGTCCCGCGTTCGAGTCGCGGACGGCCCACCATTTTTACTGTACCTTGAGGTGATAGTGGTCACTAACCTCTAGTGATCTCCATACATTCCCCCATACATTCAAGCCCTATTTTGGGGTTTTTACCCTGGCAATTGACTTGTCATAAATCTCTAGCATCTGCCTTGATTTATGGCCTGTTGCCGCTAGTTTTTCTGCTTTGCGATCTTGATGTTCTCAATGACCGATTATGATCCCCAATTTAAAAAAACCTATTGACATAGCTATCCAACAAAAACACCATATCCGCAGCGTGCTGAGGGTTCAAGTAATCTACAACTAACACTTCTGATACCATTAAACTGCATTCAGATCGGCTATCCTTTATTGAGGTATCTAGGGTAGCATCATACACAATTGACCCAAATGACAAAACTGTGATTTTTTATAGCTAGTGACTTACACTGACGAGATGTTTACTGTGTGACTCACGCAAGGCCCAATAGAGCGCGGTATTAATACAGCGTGTTCAAAATAGGCTGAAATCGAAATAAAAACTTTAAACTAGGAATAGGTAATGACGAAATATTTACTTGTAGCAGTTATTCTTACTTTCTTGTCTCATTGTTACATCCGTTTATCTCATTAATGCGCTAATAGATGAAGGTTATCCGCTACTATAGTTTTCTTCGAAAATAATAAATTACTCCAAGGATCAGAAAATGTCTAAGTATGCTCTTGCCGCTTTAGCTTTGATTATTAGTTTGCAAGGATGTGGTGGAGGCGGAGGTTCTTCTCCCACTCCCGTTGCGCCGACTGCTGACACTACACCACCGGTTATTACCATTTCAGGTGATGCTTATATCAATCATGAGCAAGGAACTACCTACACCGATGCTGGCGCTACAGCAACAGACAATGTTGATGGGGATGTCTCCGTCGATGTCTCGGGTAATGTGGATGAGGCAGTTGCAGATACCTACACAATTACTTATTCAGCGTCTGATCAAGCGGGCAATTCAGCGACAGCAACTCGCACGGTTGTGGTTCTAGATACTGTAGCACCAACAATTACATTGAATGGTGAGGCAAATGTAACGATTGAGCTAGGAACGGCTTATTCAGATCCTGGGGCTACTTCAACCGATTCGGTTGACGGGGTCTTGGATGTGTCGGTTAGTGGGACAGTAGAGACTGAGATTGGGGAGTACACTCTGACGTATACAGCTACTGATGCTGGAGGTAACTCTGCCAGTGTTGACCGTATTGTTACGGTTGTTGAGGCGGATACGGGAGGCGGGCCTGATACCTTGGATGTGATGATTCTCGACAGTGGCTTAGTTGATGATATCTGGGGAGGAAACTCCTTATTGTCATTCTTCGATGAAAAGAATGACTACGGCGATTGTACAGATGGGACCGCAGGAACCGAAACTTGTGCCAGCGTTGACTGGGAGGTTGTAGGGGATGAGGTTCACGGCGATGTTTTACAGGTAACCTATTTGTCTGATGCGGGTCATGCAGGATTAGTCGTCGGCCCAACGACAGCTGTTGATTTAAGTGATTATTCGGAGGGAAGTCTGTCCTTTGATATCAAGATTATAGATGACGGTGCAGCGAATCTGTCTGGCGGTTTCTTAATTAAAGTAGAGAGTGGTAGTGCTATTTCTGGTGAGTTACCTGTGCCAGGCATTAATGCAACAGGGGAGTGGGAGTCGGTCAATTTTCCGGTATCTTCTTTGACGGCAAGTGGGTCACTCAATCTGTCAGCCATAACGGCACCTATGGTGTTTTTCCCGGCATTTCAAACGGGCGCTGGCCTTGTGTATCAAATAGATAATGTTCGCTTTACGGGCATTGATGATGGCGCTACGCCGCCCACAGATCCATCTGGTGGCGGACCTAATGGGCCAGTCGACTACACCTTGTTGGAATATGGAGCTGGTAACGTTTCTAATGTCATAAATCCTGCAAGTTATCGTTGTGCAGTTGATTATGGCAACTGGATTTATAATGCAGGACTAGTGGAACCTGCGATTGCTGCGTGTAACGCATCAACAAGAATACCTACGGGTACGCCGACGCCGCTTCATCCTCAATTGACGGGTGCGGCTCTAACCAGACCCGTTCCAACACACAAATGGTGGGGTTCTATTCCATTCCTTGGTGAGATGACCATTGGCGATCCTAATGATCCTGCTTATCTAACACCAGATCCTATTCGTGTCCGAGTGAGCAACAAAGGTGCTCGAGTAATGGGCATTCCAGGTGGGTACAAGGTTATAGGAAATTTCCCTCGCTATGACGGACCAGTTCCCTTTGATGAGGTTTTTGATGGCATAGCTATCGCAAATTCGGCACACAGTAACTTAAATGCCTATTTGAAAGATCACAGTGATGGCTCTGTAACTGTTCAGTGGAAATCGGGTGATACTGCGGTCATGGATGCGACCTTTGTACATGGATCTCCGTACGCCTATTTTAAAGTTTATCAAGGTGATGCGCTTCTTCGGACTAAGGCATCAGATAGTGGAGAAAAAGGAACATTCTATCAAACAGGGGATCACTTGGGTGTTTGGACGGACGTTGCTGGAGTCAGGAACTCATTCTTAATTACAGGTGAAGGGGCTACAACGTTCGCTAATGTATCAAGTAATGAAATTACCATTAGCAATGCAGCCAATGAGTTCACCCTGAGTTACTTGCCAACGCTATCGGGCGTACCTAGTGATAGTATGTCTAGCTTTTTTGCGACAAATGCCCGCAATGTAGTGGCGTCAGTCGATATTGATTATGCGGTAGACCGCGTAACTAACATGGTGACAGTAAGCCACTCTTACTTCGATGAGCAGGGAGGTAGCATTGAAACTATTGCTGGCTTACATCCTTTGCATTGGAAGCATTCATCTCAATTAACCTCTAATTATAAAATTCGCAGTGCCCGTGGGATAATCAAGTTTGCCCAGCTAAACGAGTTTAGTTATGAGATCCCTTATGTGGGAGTCTTGCCAACAATGCCCTCAATAGAAAACACCTATGATCAGAGTGTATTGGAAGGTTTGGTGACTGAGTTTATTGATCAGGGTGAAGATTCTTGGATCAACAGCACTGATACATATTGGTCAGGGAAGGCTTATGGCAAAGCAGCCGAATTAGCAGCCATTGCCGACTCTATTGGGATGCAGAGTGAGGCAGCTCAGGTTATAGATTGGCTAAAAGGTCAGCTATCAGACTGGTTTACTGCAGAGACTGATGGTGAATTAGATGTTTTTCGTTATTTTGTCTATGACGAGGAGTGGGATACATTATTGGGTCTAGAGGAAGCTTATGGATCTCATCAGCGTCTTGCAGATCATCATTTTCATTATGGTTACTTTGTGAGAGCTGCTGCTGAGGTATGTCGAGTAGACGCATCTTGGTGTGGTGATGATCAATTTGGACCGATGATTGAGTTGCTGATTCGAGACTATGCTGGCAGTAAGGATGATGAAATGTTCCCTTATTTGCGTAACTTTGATCCGGCTAATGGCTTTTCATGGGCAGACGGAAAGGCAGATGCACTTCAGGGTAATAATAATGAGTCTACATCTGAGGCGGCGAATGCCTATGGTGCGATTGTTTTATATGGCTTGATTACGGGGAATGATGACCTGGTTGAAAAAGGCATGTATCTGCATGCGTCAACAGCCGCGGCTTATTGGCAGTATTGGAATAACATTGATGGTTATCAGAACAGGGGTGGTGATAGTGATAACTTTCCTGCGGGTTATAACAAGATTACGACGTCAATCATTTGGGCCAATGGTGCGGATTTCGCCACTTGGTTCAGTGGTGCTTATGCTCATATTTTAGGTATTCAAGGACTTCCATCTAGCCCATTAATTTTCCATGTTAGCCAATACTCAGATTATATGGCTGATTATGTTGCTCTTGGTTTGACAGAGTCGAGTAATGGCAAACCTTCTGGGTTGGTTGATGACCAGTGGCGAGATCTGTGGTGGAATCTGTGGGCCATGACTGATGCAGATGCTGCGATTGCAGACTACAACACTATGGGGTCAAGCTATGCGACAGAGGCAGGAGAGTCAAAAGCTCACACATACCATTGGATACATACATTTAGTGCGCTCGGTCAATTGAAAACAGGCACTGGTGAATTAACCTCTAACAATCCTGCGGCTCTAGCGTTTGATAAGAATGGTATCAGGACATATGTGGTCTACAATTTTACCGGGCAGTCCCAAACGATCATCTACAGCGATGGCAAGAGCTTTATTGCAACGCCAAACGGTTTCACCATCAAAAGCTCAGCGGAGTAATCCAGGTTAGCACCAATACCCTGTTAGCTGGGGTATTGGTGTCTTAAGACTTATCTCGTTTTAACTCACTTTAGGCATACCTATTGGGCTAAATAGCCGTGTACTGCCAGTAATTTATTCGATAAACTTCTTCGAACTTTCTAAAGTGTTTTAGCCTATGCTCAGTCTGCTTAAAAAGCGCAATTTCTCGTTGTTTTGGTTTGGTGAGGCCATATCAGTTGTTGGTGATCAAATTAGCTTAATCGCTTTCCCTTGGTTGATTTTACAAATGACCAACAGCGCGGCCTTAACTGGTTTGGTTTTTGCTGTTCAGGGAATTCCTCGGGCGGTGTTAATGCTGGCAGGCGGCGCGTTGGTTGACCGAACTAGTCCTCGCCTTGTGATGATCATGTCTAACGCTTTACGTATGCTACTCGTTGTGTGCTTGGCGTACATGATAAGTCAGGATACAGCTGACATAAGCACAGTCTTTATGATGGCCTTTGCCTTCGGGGTGGCAGACGCTTTTTTCTATCCTGCAAGTATCTCTATATTGCCGAGCTTGGTCTCTCGCGATGAACTTCAAGCTGGTAATGCTATCGTTCAGACGACATTGCATTTGGGAATGACGATTGGACCATTTGTGGCGGCGTTTATCATAGCAGGCGAGATAGGGTCGTCTGCGCATTCAGCCGAACATGTTGTGGCTGATCAAGCATTGGGTGGCTATGAATCGGACCGAGAAGGACTGGCTCGCGCCTTCTTTATTGATGGGCTCACCTTTGCGTTGTCGCTCTCAACCTAGAGTCCAGCCCCTCTATCGGCTCATCGCTATACACAGAAATACGTCAAGCATCCTTATGGGCCTGGTCGATCCCTGCTGTGCGCCTCGGTTTTATAGGCATGACCGTTATTCACTTTTTCTTTATGCCAATGGTATTTGTGGGGATACCTGTTTGGGCAAAGTTACATTATGCAGAGGGCGCCTATGTTTATGGTGTAGTGACGGCGGCCTTCGGTTTAGGTGGTTTTGTCGGAGCCATTGGTAGCGGTTACATATCTAGCCCCAGCGACCAAAAACTTATCCCTATGATGTTTTGGGCCTACGTATTTAGTGGCTCTACACTCGCGCTGATTATTTTTTATGACCCCTATTGGTGGGCGATGCTGTTGTTTTTTATTAGCGGTATTGTTGAAAGTTTCTTTTATGTGCACTTTACCACCTGGTTGCAACGAATTACTCCCCATGCATTGCTGGGCAGAGTCATGAGTATATTGATGCTAATGTCCATGGGATTGCTGCCCATTGCTGACGCCATTATGGGGTTTGTGATCGAATGGAGCTTGGACGCAGCCATGATAGGCAGCGGTGTCTTTTTAATGGTGTTCTGTGGAATTGTCGCGTTACATCCCATGGCGAGAATCGCAGTGCCACAACCGGTCTCGACTTAAACTAAAGACACCATGGACGCGGATAAGTATTACAGCGCCGGGTATTCTATTTTGTTTCGCATAGATATAACGTATAGCTTTCGTAGTAATGATGCTTAGTTGCATATTTTTTATGCGTATTGTGTCGGTCAGTCGGAGCCAGCAAGTCTCCGTACAAACATCTTTTTTATCTAATGAGGGTAAACATTATGAATAAACTTACCTAATCGTACGTATTTATACTTATTTCAATCTTTAGCCATTGCCTAAAGCAACTGCAAACAGTGTAAGGACTAATTTTTTTCATTAAAAAAGCCACTTAAATTAGTTGAGTGGCTCCAAGTTCAGTAAATAGCCCGTGCTTAGGCGGCCCTTTTTTATGTACCTGGGACCAATCGTAAAACAGCTGATTAAGATTTTCCTATTTAAGTGCACAACTAATGAATGAAAGGCTTGAGTTTTTATCTTTCAGGCGTGATCATTTGCCATAGTCATCATTAATTAACGCAGAGCTCCTCATGCAGATCCATCAGTTATACACCGAAAATTTTTTACGTAATTTTACCTACCTTATTGAGCTTACCAATGGCAAAGCTATTGTCATTGATCCATGGGACGATGAGGCCATTAACAGTTTTCTGACTGATAGAGATCTAAGCCTGATGGCGATTATAAACACCCATGAACACTGGGACCACACGCAGGGCAACGAGGCGCTGATCGCAAAACACGGCTGTGAAGTCTGGGCCCACGCAAATGGGAAAGGCAAAATACCTGGCCTCACCCGAATGTTAGATGCCAGTGAGATTATTAATCTGGAAAATGATGTCCAAATTAAAGTATTAGACACACCGGGACATACCTTTGCCCACCTTTGCTTTTTACTCAGCGAGGCCGGTATTGCTCAGGCAGTGTTTACCGGTGATACTCTGTTTAATGCAGGGGTTGGCAACTGCGGTAATGGCGGTGATGCAACGGTGCTTTATCGGACTATTTCAGAGCAATTCTATACCCTTGATGACAGCGTCGTTGTATACCCTGGCCATGAGTATTTAGAAAATAACCTACGCTTTACCTTGAGTCTTGAGCCTGAAAACACCGACGCACAAAATTGGCTAGCTAAAGCGATTCAAGCTGACCCAGTGGCGGCACCATTGAACACTACGGTAGGTGATGAGCGAAAATTCAATACTTTCTTTAGGCTAGGCAATAAAACGATACGAACAGCCGTTGATTGTCATGATTCTAGTGACAAAGATGTTTTCGTTGCACTGCGTTCTCGTCGCGACAATTGGTAGTTTGTGATTTAAAATGCTTCACTAATTAAGTCAGTGGAGACTTTAATTAATTAAATTGATGATTTGGAATTTTAAATGACTGTTCGTACTCGAATAGCACCTTCACCTACGGGTGACCCTCACGTTGGTACTGCTTATGTAGCGCTGTTTAATATGGCTTTTGCCCATAGTCAGGGAGGTGAGTTTTTACTGCGTATCGAAGACACCGATCAGGCTCGGTCGACGCCTGAATCGGAGAAAGCCATCCTGGATGCTTTACACTGGCTTGGCTTAGAGTGGGATGAAGGCCCAGACAACGGCGGCTCTAAAGGGCCATATAGACAAAGCGAGCGCTCTGACATTTACCGTGTGCATGCAGACCAGCTTTTGGACACTGGTCATGCGTTTAGATGCTTCTGCTCGTCTGATCGGTTAGATGCATTACGAGCCCAACAAATGGAAGACAAACAGCAGGTTGGCTATGACGGGCAGTGCATGCACCTAGGTCAAGATGAGGTTGCAACGCGCTTAGCAAAGGGTGAGTCTCATGTGGTGCGTATGCAGGTTCCTAGAGAAGGGCAGTGCACCTTTAACGATATGCTGCGTGGCGAGATTAGCATCGACTGGGCACAGATTGACCTACAGATATTACTAAAAGCCGACGGCATGCCCACCTATCATCTTGCCAACGTCGTCGATGACCATCTCATGGAGATCAGCCATGTGATTCGTGGTGAAGAATGGATTAACTCTGCGCCTAAACATATTTTGTTGTATCAGTACTTTGGCTGGGACACGCCGGTCTTTTGTCACCTGCCACTGCTGCGCAATGTGGACAAAAGCAAACTGTCTAAACGTAAAAATCCTACCAGCATATTGTTCTATCAGCGTATGGGCTATTTACCAGAGGCCTTGCTTAATTACCTAGGTCGCATGGGGTGGTCAATGCCCGATGAGCGGGAAAAATTCACTCTGCCAGAGATGCTTGAAGTGTTTGATATTCAGCGTGTGTCACTGGGTGGCCCAGTATTTGATGTTGAAAAGCTGAGCTGGCTCAATGGTATGTGGATTCGTGAAGAATTAACTGACGAACAGTTAGCCGGTCGACTGCAAGAGTGGGCGCTGAATCGCGATACCCTGATGGCCTTTCTTCCATTTGCAAAGCAGCGCATGGAAACCTTATCTGATATTGCCCCCTTGGGTAGTTACTTAGTCTCAGGTATGTTGCCTATTGCCCCAGAAGACCTAAAGTCTGCTGGCCTGGAAGAGGATCAGCTGTTAGAAGTTCTACAGTACGCCCTGTGGCGCTTAGAATCAGTACAGCAGTGGAATCGGGATAACATCTTTAATGGCCTTAAAAACGTTGCTGACGCCATGGATATCAAGCTTAAACCTTTTTTAGCGCCTCTATTTATTGCGATTGCCGGCAGCAGTGCGTCTATATCCGTCATGGATTCAATGAACTTGCTGGGTGCAGATATGTCCCGCGCTAGATTACGCCATGCCATAGAGTTATTGGGCGGCGTAGGTAAAAAGAAACTTAAGAAAATGGAAAAGGCTTATCAGCAGCTGGCTTGATGTGGTCTGCGGTCAAGCCTAAAGCCCATAACCACTCTGTGCTGGATCAGCGGTTAGGGGCCTGAGTTTTGACCGGCTATTTAGCGTGGTATTTTATCCCAGGTTTTCAGCCTAGCGCTTTAGTCTAGCTCTATAGCCCCGCTACTTTGCGCAATTGACCCGCAGCGTCATGGGCAAGATCAAAGAGATTTTTTGGGTTCACAGGGCTGGCAATAAGCTCCAGCTTGCGGTGAGGTGAGTCACCATTAACCAAATCATAAAGATATCTCAGCGCCGAGAAATCTTCGATAGCAAAACCCACACCATCAAAAATAGTCAGCTGCTCATCAGCGGTTCTGCCGGGTAACTCGCCACGAATAACGCGAAACATCTCGGTGACAGGCGAGATGGCATCCAAATGCTGAATATCACCTTCAATGCGAGCCTGAGGCTCGTATTCAATAAATACATCCCCACGATTTAACAGAGCCGCTTCCAACTCTGTTTTACCCGGACAGTCACCACCAATCGCATTTACATACACACCTGTAGGCACCATGTCGCTAGTCAGTACCGTGGCATTGCGCTTGTCAGCGGTACAGTGCAAAACAGACTGGACAGACTATTGAACTCTGGCGCTATTCTAGGCTTTACCATCCGTGCCTGTGACGAGCTTGAGGCCGACGTGGTTAAAGCCGTTATGGTGATTGAAGTGGTGGGTAAGTCAACGACACAAGTTATCAACAAACTGCGCGGTATCCCCCAGCTGGAGAAATTGCACACCACTAACGGCGCCTGGGATCTGGTGACTGATATCAGGGCATCTAGCTTATCGGAATTTGATCAGGTGCTAAGGGAAGTTCGAATTATTGACGGAGTGCTTAACAGCGAAACCAGTATATTGCTGAGTTCTGTTTAAGTCCCACAGTCAAAAAAATCCCCCACAGTGTCCTGTGAGGGATTTTTTGTATCACACTGTATCGTTAGCAGTTACATAGCTACTGGTACAGGAGCTACCAGATTTTAACCCGTGCTTCTGGTGCCAAATAAAGTGCATCACCGTCTTGTACATCAAAGGCTTCATAAAACTCAGGTACATTACGAATAGATCCGTTGGCTCTAAACATGCTTGGAGAATGAGGATCAGTGCCAATCAAATTGCGCAAAGCTTCATCCCGATACTTGTTTGCCCATACCTGGCCGAAACCAATAAACACACGCTGATTGGCCGTAAAACCGTCAATAACAGGCGCCTCTTGCCCATTTAGGGATGCCTGATAGGCTTTTAACGCGATGCTTATACCGCCCAAGTCACCTATATTTTCACCCAGAGTGAATTCACCATTAACATTAAGGCCTTCAAGGGCCTCGTATGAATTGTATTGTGCTACTAATTTGCTAGTACGCTGCTCAAACTCAGCCTTGTCTGCATCTGTCCACCAGTTCCGCAGCAGGCCATCGCCATCAAAAGTACTACCGGAATCATCAAAGCCATGGCCGATTTCATGACCAATTACCGCACCTATACCACCGTAGTTAACGGCGTCTTCTGCTTCCATGTTGAAAAAAGGTGGCTGCAGTATGGCAGCTGGAAAAACAATCTCATTCATCGGCGGATTGTAATAGGCGTTAACAGTCTGTGGGGTCATGCCCCATTCATGTTTTTGTACTGGACCCTGCTGCTTAACTAGCATTTCTTGATACTGAACCTCAGCAGAACGTTGCATATTACCGAACAGATCGGTGCTATCCACCGTCAGTAGCGAGTAATCTTTCCACTCATCTGGGTAGCCAATTTTCGGGGTAAATTTGGAGAGTTTATCCAGGGCTTGCACCTTAGTTTCTTCTGTCATCCAATCTAGCGCTTTAATACTAGTCTCATAGGCCTTAAGTAGATTATTGACCATCACTAACATGCGCTCTTTAGCTTCGGCAGGGAAGTGGCGCTTTACATACACCTTGCCAATGATTTCGCCAACCGTGCCATTAACTAGATTTACCGCTCTGCGCCACTCGGGCAATTGCTCTTCAACACCTCTAAGCAGCTTACTGTAAAATTCAAAGTTAGCTTGATCCAGTTCAGCGTTAAGTTGACTTGCGGTGCTGTTGATCAGACCCCAGTTGAGGAAGGTCTTCCAGTCCGCAATAGTGGTAGAGGTAATAATCTCATCGAGTGCGCTCATGTAATCTAGTTGGGTAACAACCAAAGCATCCACGTCAGCCAGTTCGGCCTCTTGCAAAAATGCAGTCCAGTTAAACGTTGGCATCAAGCTCGCAAGGTCAGCCTGCTCGACCCGGTTGTATAGCGCAACCATATCTCTGGTTTGTTCCTTTTTCATATGCTCGCCAGCAAGTCGAGTTTCTAGCGCCATAATCATAGTGGCGTTGGCATCGCCATTGTCTAGGCCAGCCAGCGTAAACATTTTGGCAACATGCTTAACATAGCCAGCGCGAATTTTTTGGCTGGCTTCGTCCTCTTTAAAATAGTACTCACGATCAGGTAACCCGAGGCCACCTTGCCAGGTCAGAATCATGTACTTGGACGGATTTCTAAAGTCCACATATTGATGAATACTAAACGGCGAGCCATAGCTGTATTTGTTCGAGTGGGCTAAATACACTGCCAAACCGTCATAGTTTTCGATAGAGGCGATTTTCGCCAACTCAGGCTTAATTGGCTGAATACCCAGTTTGTTACGGGTCTCCATATCCATATAAGACCGATATAGATCACCTACTTTTTGTTCATCAGTACCTTTGGCAAAACTACCTTCTGATGTGGATGTAATAATCGCCATCACATTGTCTTGAGCCTCGTCACGCAGTACCGTGAATCCGCCGTAACTTGACTTGTCTGCCGGGATTTCGGTTTTATCCAACCATGTGCCATTCACATAATTAAAAAAGTCGTCGCCAGGTTTAATTGCCAGATTCATGTTTTCTTTGATCACACCAGAGGTCAATGGCAGTGGGGTCGCATCATTAGAGCCTTCGAGGGCATGGTTACATGCAGATAGACTGAGCGCCATGGCAATGTAGCTTAGGTAGAGTTTCATAGAATTCTCCATTATTATTTTAAGGTAGAATAGATAGTTAACGTTTGTCTTGGCGTATAGCTATGGGGTTCCATTTGTAGGACGACTTGACATATCAAACCAGATTCAAATCACCTTAGTCTAGTGGTAAGTTGAAATAGTTTTTGCATCGATCGATATCATACCTATCACCTCCTGACTTGTCAGTTACACTATTGGGTAGTCTTTTATCTCGTTTCGTCTGAGGTTGGCCAGAGCATCGCAGATGCTGAGAGACTAATATTGGTGCAATACAATAAGAGCAATTAAAATGGGTAGTTGTTATCAACTACGAAGCAGTCAGCCAACCTTTGCCAGCGCTGGGCTACATGGTTGCCTGAAAGTCATTCTATGCGTGGAAATGGGCTTGACTTGAGGTGCCTTGATCCCTATTATGCGGCTTCCTTTTTGGGGCCTTAGCTCAGCTGGGAGAGCGCAACACTGGCAGTGTTGAGGTCAGCGGTTCGATCCCGCTAGGCTCCACCAATTTAAAGGGCTAGAGGCGTAGTGCTTACTAACTGTAGAAAAACTGTAGAAAAACTCTGTAGAAAAACTCATTATGCAAAGCTGATTACA
>LWDU01037261.1_pt1 | contig 20775 bp, 17 predicted proteins | sample 727161 | NCBI WGS metagenome assembly LWDU01 (sample SAMN04566230, study PRJNA314399) | hydrothermal vent metagenome | isolation source: deep sea hydrothermal plume seawater | place: Mexico: Gulf of California, Guaymas Basin | collected 2004-07-11
GGGGCGCTGGTCCATGTCACCGGAACCCGCGCTGCGGCATCCGATTATGCGGCCTCCGAAGGCAGCGATCTGGCGGGGCTGACCTTCCACCGGCTCGACGTATCGGACGCCTCCGCCACTGCCAGCTTTGAACTGCCCGAGCGGCTCGATGTCGTCGTGCTGTGCCAGGGCACGGTGCGCTATCGCCGCGAGGAATTCGAGCGCGAGGGCTGGGACGCGGTGATGGAGGTCAATCTCAACTCGCTGATGGTTTGCGCGCGGATCGTCCGCCCCCGGCTGGCCGAGCGGCGCGGATCGCTGATCGTGGTCAGTTCGGTGGGCGCCTATCACGCCATGCTGGGCAACCCCGCATATGCCGCGAGCAAGGCGGGTGCGGTCAGCCTGGTGGGCAGCCTCGCGCAGGCCTGGGCGGGAGAGGGCATTCGCGTCAATGGCATCGCGCCGGGTCTCGTCCCGACCAAGCTGACCAAGGTCACCACCGAGAACGAGCAGCGCGCGGCAGGCGCGGTGGCGCGCATCCCGGCCGGGCGCATGGGCACCCCGCAGGACATGGCCGGGGCGGCGCTGTTCCTTGCCTCGCCGCTGGCCGATTATATCGTCGGGCAGACCATACGGGTCGATGGCGGAATGACGCTCGCCTGAAACCGGCCTGCTCCTGAAAGGGGATACGATCATGGATTACGTCAATCTCGGGCCCTCAGGCCTCAAGGTGTCGCGGCTGTGCCTTGGCTGCATGAGCTATGGCGACACCAGCAAGGGCTGGCATGGCGACTGGGTGCTTTCGGAAGACGAAAGCCGTCCCTTCATCCGCGAAGCGGTGGAGGCGGGGATCAACTTCTTCGATACGGCAAACATGTATTCGCGCGGCGCCTCGGAAGAGGTGATCGGGCGCCTGCTGCCCGAATTCGCGCGGCGCGACGAGATCGTGGTCGCGACCAAGGCCTTCCTGCCCTGGCAGCAGGCCCCCAATGCGGGCGGTCTGTCGCGCAAGGCGCTGATGCAGGCGGTGGACGACAGCCTGACGCGGCTGGGGATGGACTATGTCGATCTCTACCAGATCCACCGCTGGGACGATGCCACGCCGATCAAGGAAACGATGGAGGCGCTGCACGACATCGTGAAGGCGGGCAAGGCGCGCTATATCGGCGCCTCGTCGATGTTCGCCTGGCAGTTCGCCAAGGCGCAGGAAGTGGCCCGCGCGAATGGCTGGACGCGGTTCATTTCGATGCAGAACCACGTCAATCTGCTCTACCGCGAGGAAGAGCGCGAAATGCTGCCGCTCTGCGCCGATCAGGGCGTGGGGGTCATCCCCTGGAGCCCGCTCGCCCGCGGCAAGCTTGCCCGCGCATGGGACGAAACCACCGTGCGCAGCGAGACCGACGGTTTCGGCAAGCTGCTCTACCGCCAGCAGGAAGAGGCGGATCGCGCGATCGTCGAGACGGTCGGCGCGATTGCCGCAGACCGCGGTGTATCGCGCGCGAGCGTCGCGCTGGCATGGCACTTCGCCAAGGATGTGACCGCTCCGATCATCGGCGCGACCAAGGACGGCCATATCGCCGCAGCCGTGGCCGCGATGGACCTCGACCTGACCGATGACGAGGTCGCGCGGCTCGAACAACCCTATCAGCCCAAGACCCCGGTCGGCGTGGTCTCCACCGTGCCGCGCAACTGGTCGCTATCGCCGGTCGCCGAATAGGAAATCGCGCGCTTTTCCCAAAGTGTTACAAACACGCAAATCGGGTCACAAACAGGTCACATGACTGCGGCATCGCTGCCCTTGACTGGGTGGGACACTGCAGCGTGCGAACGATCAATATCTTCCTGACAGACCCGATGGCAGGTGACCTTCCCGATTTCGAGAATGGGGACATTCGCTATGCCTTCGCGCGGCTTTATCCCGATGGCCCGCGGCGGCTTGTCGAGGGGCCGGTCTGTGCCTTCGTCGACTGGGTGATGGCCGATATGTCGGGGCTCGAAATGTGCCGCCGGCTGCGCTCCGATCCGCGTATGGACGACGCGCATATCACCATCGTGCTCGAAGAGGACGATGCCGAGGACAAGCGCCGCGCGCTGCGGGCCGGGGCGGATGATTACATTGTCGGCCCGATCGACCGGACCTTGGTGCTCGACCGGGTGATGGCGCTGCAGGTCGGCGGTGCGCAGCCGCGCGTCAACGAACGGCTCGAGCTGGGGGCGTTGCTGGTCGATCTCGCAGCCTTGCAGGCGCGGTGGAACGGGCAGGCGCTCGACCTGCGCCCCAACGAATTCCGCCTGTTGCATTTTCTGGCACAGAACCCCGACCGTGTGCTGTCGCGCGGCGACCTGATCGCAGCACTCGGCAAGCAGGAACCGCCGATCGACGAGCGCACGGTCGATGTCTGGATCGGCCGCCTGCGCCGCGCGCTCCGCAAGGTCGGCGCGGGCGAGCGCGTGCGGACGGTGCGCTCGCTGGGGTATGTCTACGACAGCTACGACTGAGCTAACGGCCTCTTTGCGCTCATGTCTGCTTGCATCGCCGGTGCGCACGAAGGCGCACATCACTCTTGCTTTTCGAGCATGACTCTGCGCGGCACTCAATCTAATAAAGTCTCATGGACCGAGAATTCGCCAACGACATCAGCATGGTAAACGCGATCGATGTCGTCCCGTCGATCCTGGAAGTGATCTGTCAGGCGACGGGAATGGGTTATGCCGCGGTGGCCCGCGTCACGGAAGATCGCTGGATCGCATGCGGTGTGCGCGACGAAATAAATTTCGGGCTCGAACCGGGAGGCGAGCTGCAGATCGAAACCACGATCTGCCACGAAATCCGCGCGCATAGGAACCCGGTTCTTATCGACGAAGTCGATTGCGACCCGCAATATCGCGATCATCACACGCCAAAGACTTACCGACTGAAGAGTTATATCTCCGTCCCGATCATCCTGTCTGACGACAGCTTCTTCGGCACGCTGTGCGCGATATCTCCCGAGCCTGCCGAAGTGAGCAAGCCGGAGATCCTGGGAATGTTTACGCTGTTTGCCCAGATGATCGGGTATCACATCGAGGCGAGCCAATCGCTCGTCGAGAGCAAGACAGCGCTGCTTACAGAACAGGAGACGTCCGCCCTGCGAGAGCAGTTCATAGCGGTGCTGGGTCACGATCTGCGCAACCCGCTTGCCGGCATCAAGGGCGGGATGAGCATGCTCGGGGCCGAGGAACTGAGCGACAGGGGCAGGGCTGTGCTCGATATGGTCGATGCGACTATCGATCGAATGAGCGGCCTGATTGATAATGTGATGGACTTCGCGCGCGGGCGTCTTGGCGGCGGCATCACCCTCGATCCGTCACTAAAGCGAATAGATGCCACCGTGCAGCAGGTCGCCGATGAATTGCGTTTGACCTATCCGGACCGGGAGATCGTCCTCGATCTGAAGCTCGAAACGGACTTGCACGCCGACCATGACCGGCTGGGGCAGTTGTTTTCCAATCTGCTAGGCAACGCTCTGATGCATGGCGATCCGGATCAACCGATCCATGCCGTGCTGGGGCGTGATGGCGATTACCTTACATTCGAAACGAGCAATTTCGGCGAGCCCATCCCTGCCAAAGCGATGGAAAGCCTTTTCTCCCCGTTCGAGAGGGGGGAAGCTCGATCAAGCCTTCAGGGGTTGGGTCTCGGCCTCTACATATCCTCGCAGATCGCGCAGGCGCATGAGGGTGAATTAACTGCGAAATCCGAAGGGCGGGAAACCACGTTCACATTCCGGATGCCTATTGACCGGAAGCAGTTCTGACACTGGCGGAAGGGCACAGCCTGTACCCGAAAGGTCCGCTTCCCACCCCAAATTCAGCCGTGCATCAACGAAAAAGGGCGCGGTGCGCAGCCGCGCGTCAACGAACGGCTCGAGCTGGGCGCGTTGCTGGTCGATCTCGCAGCCTTGCAGGCGCGGTGGAACGGGCAGGCGCTCGACCTCCGCCCCAATGAATTCCGCCTGCTGCACTTCCTGGCGCAGAACCCCGACCGCGTGCTGTCACGCGGCGATCTGATCGCCGCACTGGGCAAGCAGGAGCCGCCGATCGACGAACGCACGGTCGATGTCTGGATCGGCCGCCTGCGCCGCGCCTTGCGCAAGGTCGGCGCGGGCGAACGCGTACGCACGGTGCGCTCGCTGGGATATGTTTACGACAGCTACGATTGAGCGAGAAGGGGAGGGTCCGATAGCGGCCCGATTGCGCACATTGCCATTGCAGATATAGTTGCCTGATGCCTCAAGCTTCGTCGCCCCTTCCTCCCCAAGAACCAGCTATGCTGGAGGAGGACGAAGCAAAGTTTATTCTGAAAACGATCAAACGCTTCTACGGCGATGACGCTGTGATCCGCAATTTCGGTCCGAATCCAGAACGATTGGAGCTTCACGTTGAGGCGGACATTGGCCGCGACATGAGACTTTACGATTGTCTTGGGGTACTGTTCACTCGAATTGAGCGCCCATCAATTTCCCTTGAGGTGACGAAGCGTGGAAGCAAAATCCAGGGCCAAGCCAAAATCGCTTATCGTCAGGGCGTAGTGATCTAGCGTCCGCTCCTCGCCCAGTTCCAGCCAAGGCAGACAAAAAGGGCCGCCCCGAAGGACGGCCCTTTCGAGGGAGAGATGAAAGCGCCTCAGAACTCGGCGGAAACCGACAGGCTGAAGCTGCGGCCGACGTCGTAGCTGTTGTTCTCGATCCGCGTGGTGCCGGTGGTCTGGTATTCGAAATGGTCGCGCCCCGTCAGGTTGCGCGCCTCGAACTTCACTTCCATGTCGGTCCCGGCCAGTTCGAAACCCTGCCGCGCGACGAAATCGATCGTCAGGCCCGGGTTTTCGAGAATGTCCGGGCGCGACAGCGTGCTGCGGCTGATGACGCGCTTGCTGCCGTAATTGAACAGGAAGGTCACCTGGCTCACCCGGTCGAGATCTTCCAGCCCCAGCTGCACATTGGCGATATGGTCGGACTGACCGGTAAGCGCGGTACCGTCTTCGAAGAAGTTGGTCGCCGCCTGCAGGCCGCCCAGCTCGGGCACGTTGACCATGTCGCTCGACTGCACGCTGATTTCGGACTGGGTGTAAGTGTAGTTGGCAATGGCGACGAAGCGCTTGCTGTCCCACCATTCACCCAGCGAATAGAGGTCCTTGTTCCACTGGACTTCGACTTCCGCACCGTAGAGTTCAGCCTGCGGCGCATTGGCGAAGCGGCTGACCACGGTGTTGTCGTTGAAGCTCGAGAACACCTCGATCGGGTTCTCGATGTCCTTGTAGAACCCGGCGAGGCTGAACTTGCTGCCCGAACCCCAGTAATATTCGACGCGGGCCTCGTAATTGGTCAGCTCGCTGTCGATAAGGCCGGGGTTGCCGGTGAACTGGCGGTTCGATTCAGGATCGTAATAGGTCTGCAGGATCAATTCGCGGAACTGCGGCCGCGCAATCGTTTTCGACGCGTTGAAGCGCGCCTGCAGGCTGTCGGTCAGTTCCCAGGTCAGCGTCGTCGCGGGGAGCCAGTAGTCATTGTTCAGCAGCGTCGCATTGGCCGAACCGCTGGGCAGGCCGTCGAGGCCGAGCGGCACGACTTCCTGCGTGGCGTCTTCATAGCGCACGCCGACATCGAGCGACAGCCGATCGACCGGGGTCACGCGTGCCTGCGCGTAGCCCGCCTTGATCTCGAGTCCGGCGGAGAAGGCCGGGTCGGCTGCGGTCGTTTCGATGATGGTGTAGGAGAACGGCCCGATCCCGCCGGCGGCTTGCGCTTCGGTGTCGTAACCCAGTTCGATCAGCGCATCGCCGAGCAGATTGTCCGGGCGGAAGGCGCCGAATGCGAGCGCCGGTGGTACGGATATCGAACTCGCGGCGACGCGACAGGCGGTCGGTATCGGTATAGGCGCCGCCCACCGTCACGCCCAGCCAGTGGGCCAGCTGGTAGCTGACGTCCACGCCGCCGTAATAGAGGTCTTCGGTCAGGTCGGAGAAGGCGACCGTGGTCCGGCCCCGCTGCCCGCCATTCTGCAAATTGAGGTAGATGTCGTCGAACCCGCCGGTCGGATTGAGATCGCGCGAATAGACGAATTCCCATTCGTTCGGGGCTTCGCGCTGCGTCTGCGCATACCCGCCGCGCAGGTCGATCGACAGATCGCCGAATTCGAGCTCGCCGACAAACTGCGTGTCGATCAGCTCGCGCTCGTACCAGCCGGTATTCTGGAACAGATCGTCATCGTCATCGGTGAGGTCGGAAATCTGCGCCAGCGACGCGCGCTTGAGCGAATCGCGGATGTAGAGGTTGGTCAGGCGGAACCGGTGCTCGCCCACTTCGAGCCCGAAGCCGAGCATGGCATTGGCCAGGATCCGCTGGTCGGTCTGGAACTGGTTGCCCGTCTGGTCGAGGTCGAGATCGCCGTTCAGCGCGGCCTGCCGCGTGATGTAGCGATTGCGGTATTTGTTGCTCAGCGACGCGGTCGCGATCACGCCGAAGCGGCCGTCGGAAAAGACATCGACGCTGGTACCCGCGGTGATGCCGCCCGACCAGTTGACCGGCAGTTCGTCGGTGCTTTGCAGCAGGATCAGGTTGGGATCGCCCAATTCGGTCAGGATCGCCTGCTGGTCGACGCCCTCGTCGTTGATCGCCTGCCCGCTGTCGAGGAAGCTTTGCAGATTGGGGCCGGGGTCGCGGCGCCCGTCGTCGAAGCCGAACCAGTCGTAGTCCGAACCGTAATAGGTGTAGCCCGTGCCAAAGGCGGTTTCGGTATCACCCGAAACGCCCGCGCTGATCTTGAGGAAGCTTTCCTCCGGTACCGCGCGGGTGGTGAGGTTGATCACGCCGCCGCCGAATTCGCCGGGGAAGTTGGCCGAATAGGTCTTCTGCACCAGGCTCGATGCGATGACGCTGGTCGGGAAGATGTCGAGCGGGACCACGCGGCTGAGCGGCTGCGGCGAAGGCAGCGGCAGGCCGTTGAGCAGCGCGAGCGAGTAGCGATCGCCCAGGCCGCGGACATAGACGAGGCCGTTGCCGACGGTCGACAGGCCGGTGACGCGGGTCAGCGCGCCGGCGATGTCGCCTTCGCCCGTCCGCGCGATGCTGGCGCTGTCGAGCACCGAGACGACCTGCGACGAGGCGCGGGTGACATCCTGGCGGCGGCGACCGGTGACGACAATCGCGCCGCCGGGAACCGAGATCTCGGTTTGCTCGAACTCTTCTTCTTCCGGCGTGTCGTCGATGCCCTCGACCTGCTGCGCCATGACGGCGTCGGTCGCGGGATCTTGTTCGGCGGGAACGCCTTCGGCGCCCGTGCTCGCATCCTGGGCGAAAGCAGCGCCGGCAGGAAAGGTGAGCGCGGTGGTGAGCAGGAGCAGCGCGGTGAGCTGCTTGCCGGTCGACATGGTTCGAGACCCCCTCATGTTCAGGCCTTTAAACTTGGCTGGAGCCAGGCGATGGCTCCGGTGCGAAAAGCGAAGAAGGCCGCGGGACGCGCATCGAGCGCGCGCCCCGCGGCCTGTCGTGGCCGATTAGTAGACCGGCAGGCTCGCGCAGTCGGACACAGCGGCGTCGAACGTCACTGTGGCCGAGTTGCAGGTCCAGCCGTTCACCCAGGTGTCGTTGCCGGCATAGACGGCGCCGATGTTGGTCGGGAGCTGGAAGAACGACGAGAACCCGGTCGGGTCGAACACGTTCACGGCGTCTTCGTTCGAACCGTTGACGAAGCCCATGGTCAGCGTGTTGGTGAAGGCCGCATCATTGTCCGAACCGGCGTTGTAGCGGGTTTCGATATTGGCTGCGGTGACCCCGCCCGAGCTGTCGCGGAAGTCCACCGCACAGTCGAGCACGAACGAGTTGAACACCACCGGACCGGCTTCGTCGATCGCTGCGTTCGCAGCGCGGTTCAGCGTTTCGGTGTTGTCGATGCGCAGGCACGGCGTCGCGCCTTCATTGTCGACCAGGATCGAGTTGACGATCGTGTAGTCGGCAAAGCCGCGGATGCGGACTGCCTGGTCGCCGGTGCCGCTGTTGGCGATGAAGGTGGCGTTCGAAATCCGCGTGTTCTGGCGCGGGGTGTCTTCCTCGAGACCGTTCGACGAATCGGCTTCGATGATCGTGTCGCCGACGCCGGGGCGCTGCATCACGATCACGTTCTGCATGTCGACCTTGACGCCGGTGTCGGTGTCGAGGCCGTCGTCTTCGGCGCCGACAACGATCAGGTTGCGCAGGTTGAACTGGCCGCCGAAGAATTCGACGCCGTCATCCGAGCTGTTGTAGCTCATGATGTTGCTCAGCTGCGTGCCCGTGCCGGTGCCGCCGGTGGTCAGCGCTTGAAGCTCGCTGTCGCCCGAGAGGACGAAGCCCGAGTAGCGGATCTGCACGAAGCTCATGCTGCCCGAACTGTCGTTGACGGTCGCGCCGCCGAACAGGGCGGGCTGCGCCGCGCCTTCGACCTGGCGTTCGCAGGCGGTGGTGCCGGGGGTTGCGCCCGGAGCGATGCAGTCGGTGACCGGAGCGCGGCCCGACAGGACGACGCCGCCCCACTGGCCCGACGAATTGGCGGTGTTGAGTCCCTGGACGTTGTCACGGCTGGTGAAGATGATCGGACGCGCGGCAGTGCCGTTGGCGTCGATCGTGTTGCCGCGGTTGACGTTGAGCCAGCCCGAACCGGCCGAGTACAGGATGACGCCCGGCTCGATGGTCAGTTCGACATCGGTATCCGCACCGGTATCGGCGGCGCCGCCATCGGTGCCAACATCGACGCGCCCGTCGATGCGGTAGAGCAGGCCTTCGATGTAGGGCAGGGTCGAGGAAGCGGTGAAGCGCGCGGGCAGGGTGCAGACGCGGTATTCGCCGGTCGGGCCCGAGATCGTGTTGTCATCCGTCAGGCCGGCGGGGTCCGAAATGGTCGGGCAGCCCGCTGCCGGGGTGACCAGTGCCGACGTCGGGGTCGGCGTCGGGGTCGGCGTGGGTGCCGGGGTGGGATTGTTGATGATCACGTCACCGCCGGTACCCGGCGAGACGATTTCGTCGGCGCCGCAGCTGGCGAGAGCCAGAGCGGAGCAGCCGAGGACGAGCGAACGATGGAAATTGGTCACGGGTAACGGTCCCCTCAAAAACCGGATGAATCAGAATGCGAAGTCGTTGATCGCGACTCGTCCGCTAGGGGGGCTTCGTGACAGTTTTATTCGGTTCGTGACCGTTATGTTGCAAATCCATCGCTTAGTGCGACGAACCGATGGGCTTTGCGAAAAAAAGCCCGATCGGCCCTCAGATTGCACAAATATGACAACGTTACAGTTTTATTGCAGCGATCGTAACAAGGCGGCATAAACACTCCCACAAGATGAATAGGGAGAGCTGTCATGGCGATCATCACAAGCGTTGCATTGGCCCTGTTGGCGCAGGGACCGGTCGAAGCGGTTCCGGGCCCCCAGGCCGGCTACGATGTTGGCTACGAGGAACTGGTCGCGAACGACAATCGCGCCGCCCGTCAGGCCATTGAAAACTGCGATGAACTGGCCGCGGCCGATCCGGCCCGCCTGATCAATCACGGGATCGCGCTCGCGCGCATGGGCGACTATGATGCGGCGCGCACCGAATTCGAAGCCGCTGCAGGTGCGCGCGACAGCGTCGAGCTTGAAACCGCTGCGGGTGACTGGGTGGATTCGCGCCGGCTTGCCCGCAAGGCGCTGGCCATGCTCGATAAGGGTGAATTTGCCCGCTATTACGCCTTGTCGCTCCGGTAGATCTTCGCGAGATCGCGGCACTATTGGGCTCGTCTCCTTACCGGGAGGCGGGCCTTTTCCTTTTGAGGCATAATACTTTCCCGCGATATTCGGCTTTTTGTCACCCGCCTGTCATGTAGTATGCCCAATGGGGCCGCACGGAGGGTGCAATGATTCTGGCACGCTTGGCGCTGGTGATGGGATTGTCCTGCGCCGCGCTTACCGCTTTCGCAGCGAAAGCGGATGTTATGGAGATCGATACGGACGGCGCGCGCTGGATCACCGGCGGGGGCGCCGCGCTGGTCGCTGCCCCGGCCGAACCGGGGTTCGCCGCGCCGCTGGCCGAAGTGCCGGCCGATATCTTCGTGCCCGACATCGCCATTGCCGATCCGGGCGAGCATGCGCGCCTCGTTCCCGCCGACTACCAGGCCAAGGTGGCCGAGCTTGCCGCGCGGTTCGATCTCAGCCCGACGCTGATCGAGGCGCTGGTGTGGCAGGAAAGCCGCTGGCGCGCGAATGCGGTCTCGCCGGTGGGCGCGCGCGGGCTGGCGCAGCTGATGCCCGGTACCGCACGCGACCTCGGCGTCGATCCCGACGATCCCTTCGCCAATCTCGAAGGCGGCGCGCGCTATCTGCGCGAACAGCTCGACCGCTTCGATGGCAATCTCGAAAAGGCGCTCGCCGCCTACAATGCCGGGCCCGGCCGCGTGATCCGCGCGGGCGGCATTCCGCGCATCCGCGAAACGCAACATTACGTGGCGGCCATCATGGGCCGCCTTTCGGACCACTCACGGGAGTAATCAATTGAGTCGCAAGTTTACCCTGCCGGCAGTTCTGGCCGCCCTGATGACCCCCAGCGCCGCTTTCGCGCAGGCTGCCGATCCGGCCGGTTCGGGCCCGATCGTCGCCGCGCTCGGCTGGCTGCAGGGCACGCTGCTGGGCAATGTCGCGACCGCGGTCGCGGTGATGGCGGTGGCCGCGGTCGGCTTCATGATGCTGACCGGCCGACTCAACTGGCGCTTCGGCGCGACCGTGATCATCGGCGTGTTCATCCTGTTCGGCGCGGCATCGATCGTGGCCGGCATTCAGGGCGTGGCCGCGTGAGATGACCACGCTCGTGCGCCATCCCGTGCATCGTGCACTCACGCGCCCGCAGATGTTCGCGGGGGTGACATATAACTACTTCATCATCAACGGGATGGTGACCACCGAAGCGTTCCTGATCACCGGGAGCTGGCTGGCGCTGCTGGTCTTCGCGGTGATGCACGGGATCGGCTATTTCGCCTGCCTGCGCGAGCCGCGCATCTTTGACCTGTGGATCACCCGGGTGTCGAAGTGCCCGCGGGTCAAGAATTACAAGCGCTGGGGCTGCAACTCCTATGCAGCCTGAGCGGAAAGGTATCGCATGACGACGAAGTGGAAAGGGGCTGCCGCCTGGAGCGCGAAAGAAGCGCGCGCGGGCGATCGCCTGCCCTATTTGCGCATGCTCGACGAGAGCACGCTGCTGCTGCGTGACGGATCGGTGATGACCGCGATCCAGGTCCCCGGACTGCTGTTCGAGACCGAGGACAGCGAAGCGCTGAATGCGCATGCCGCCACCCGCGAGATCGTACTGCGTTCCACGCTCGATGCGCGCTTCGTGCTGTATCACCACGTCATCCGGCGGCGCGTGTCGGTCGATCTGGAAGCCGAATTTCCCGATCCGATCAGCCGCCATATCGACGACCGCTGGCGCGAACGGCTCGGCTCGGGCCAGTTGTTCGTCAACGACCAGTTTATCACGCTGATCCGGCGTCCGGCGCGCGGCAAAGCGGGACTGGTCGAGCGTGTCGCCAAGAAAATGCGCCGAAATGGCGGCGAACGGCTCGAACCCGACCCCAAGGATCTGCGCGGCTGGTCGCGGCGCTGACCGCCTATGGCGCAACCCTGCTGGGCGATTATGTCGGCCCGCAGGGCAACACCAATTCGGAAATGCTCGAACTGCTGAGCGCGCTCTACAATGGCGAGATGCGCCCGGTGCGCAAACCCGCCGACGATGTCGATATCGGCCACATGCTGCCCTATCGCCGTGTCAGCTTCGGGCTCGACGCGATCGAGATGCGCGGCTCGGGCTCGCCCGATTTCGGCGCCGTGCTCGGCCTCAAGGACTATCCCGAGGCGACCTCGCCCGGCCTGCTCGACAGCCTGCTGCGGCTGCCCTTCGAAATGGTGGTGAGCGAAAGCTATGCCCCGACCGAGCGGCAGACCGCGCGCGAGCGGATGGATCTGGCGATCCGCCGTCTCAAGAGCGCCGACGAGGAAGCCGCCGCCGAACGCGCCGACATGCTTTCCGCGCGCGATGCGCTGGGCAATGGGGCGGTCGGCTTTGGCGATCACCACCTCACCGTGATGGTCAAGGAACGCCAGCTTGGCCAGCTCGACGATGCCATGGCCGCCTGCGCCGCTGCGCTCGCCGACACCGGCGCGATCGCGGTGCGCGAGGATACCAATCTCGAACCCGCCTTCTGGGGCCAGTTCCCGGGCAATGAGGGTTACCTCGTGCGCCGCGCGCTGATCTCGAGCGCGAACATGGCGAGCTTCGGGAGCTTGCACGGCTTCGCGCTGGGGCAGGCGCAGGGCAATCACTGGGGTGAGGCGGTGACGCTGCTGGAAACTACCAGCGCGACGCCGTTCTTCTTCAATTTCCACCACGGCGACCTCGGCAATTTCTCGGTCATCGGGCCAAGCGGCTCGGGCAAGACCGTGGTGATGAACTTCCTCGCCGCGCAGGCGCAGAAATTCAGCCCGCGCACGATCCTGTTCGACAAGGATCGCGGCGCCGAACTGTTCGTCCGCGGCATCGGCGGGCGCTATGACAGCATCCGCTCGGGCGAACCGACCGGGTTCAACCCGCTGTCGCTGCCCGATACGCCCGGCAACAAGGCCTTCCTGCGCGACTGGCTGGGCGCGCTGCTCAAGGCCGAAGGTCCCGAGGAGGAACAGGCCATCGCGGGTGCGGTCGACGCGGCCTATGCCAACGATGCTTCGCTGCGCCGTCTGCGGCACTTCAAGGAATTGCTGTCGGGCACACGGCGCCCGCAACCGGGCGACCTGGCCGACCGGCTCGGAGCATGGATCGGCGAGGGCGAGCATGCCTGGCTGTTCGACAATGCCGACGACCGGCTCGATCTGACCGCGCGCGTGCTGGGCTTCGACATGACCGCGCTGCTCGAGAACCCGCGGCTGCGCACGCCGACGATGATGTATCTGTTCCACCGCATCGAGGAACGGCTCGACGGCAAACCGACGATGATCCTGATCGACGAGGGATGGAAGGCGCTCGACGACGAGGTCTTCGCCGCGCGCATCCGCGATTGGCTCAAGACGCTGCGCAAGCGCAACGCGCTGGTCGGTTTCGCCACGCAAAGCGCGCGCGATGCGCTCGAAAGCCGCATTTCGACCGCATTGGTCGAGCAGACCGCGACCATGGTGTTCATGCCCAACAGCCGCGCGCGGCCCGAGGATTATTGCGACGGCTTCGGCCTGACCGAGCATGAGCTCGCGCTGATCCGCACGTTGCCCGCGCACAGCCGCTGCTTCCTCGTGCGCCAGCCCGATGCCAGCGTGGTGGTGCGGCTCGACCTGTCGGGCGCGCCCGAAGTGCTGACGCTGCTCTCGGGCCGCGAAAGCTCGGTCCGCCGGCTCGACCTGCTGCGCGAAGCGCTGGGCGATGCGCCGAGCGAGTGGTTCCCCGCGCTTACCGGGACCAAATGGCCGGGCGGGGCGAATGACGAAGGGGGGGCTGGGGTCGAAGCCCTCGGCCTCGCCGCCGAATGAGCGCGACCTGCGACCGCGTCGCCGCCGATGTCGGCAATGGCGTCGCCGCCGCGCTGCGCGGGGTCGACTGTATCGCGGGCGAGGCCAGCGCGGCCGCATTCGGCCGGCTGTTCGCACCCGGCGGTTCGCTCGGCACGGTGCTGACGCTCGTCCTGACGCTGTTCATCGCGCTGTTCGCCTTCGCGCTGCTGACCGGGCGGACCAATATCGGCGTGCGCAGCCTCGTCCCGCGGATGATGACGCTGGGTCTCGTGCTGACCTTCGCCACCAGCTGGATCGCCTATCAAAGCGTGGTCTGGAACCTCGCCGTCGCTACCCCCGATTACCTTGCGGGGGTGCTGACGGGGGCGCAGGGTTCGGCGACCGATACTTTCGCGCAGAAGATCGACGTGGTCTTCCTCGCCATCCAGGAAGCCAGCGCGGGGGCGGAGGACATTTCCACCTTCTCGCCCGAAGGCATGATGTGGTTCGGCGCGCTCCTGTTCATGCTCGGCACCGTCGGCCTGCTGGTTACCACCAAGATCGCGCTCGGCGTGCTGATCGCGCTTGGTCCGCTGTTCGTCGTGCTGGCGCTGTTCAACGGCACGCGGGGCCTGTTCACCGGCTGGGTTAAGGGATTGACCCTATGCGCGCTGGCGCCGCTGTTCGCGGTGCTTGGCGGCAGCGTGATGCTCGAACTCGCAGTGCCGATCCTTGGCGCGCTGACCGCTGCCCCGGGCCAGATCGACCCGCAGGCGGCCATGGCGTTCTTCATGATCGGCGCGGTTCATGTCGCGCTGATGGTGCTTGTGCTCAAGGTGGCGGGAGTCATGGTGGCCGGATGGTCGGTGTTCGGGCTGGTGCCCGACCGGGAGGAGAAGTCCTCTTCCGCGCCGGCCCCCCAGCAGGTGGTTGCTGCTCCCGCGCTCGCGCAGGCACAGGCGGCCAACCAGGCCAGTTCGCAGGCGCGCCGGATCGACGTTTCGGCAGTCCCGACCGCCTATGCCGCCAACGATGGCGGCGGCGCGGGCGGCAGCGGCGGATCGCGCACGGTCAAGGTGTACGCCACCTCGTCCGCTTCCACCCAGCAATCATCCGACAGCAAGGCCCGCGTCCGCGGTTCCGGCATCGGCAGCCGGTTCAAGTCCGCGGCGCCCAAGGCGCTCGACCGTTCCATGGAGAAACACGCATGACCCGCGCGCTCATTCCCGCGCTCGCTCTCGCCCTGCTGGCCGTACCGGCTAGCGCGCAGGACTCTCGCCTCGTCGAGGTGCTGTATGACGAAACCAAGGTGGTCCGGATCGATGGCCGCGTCGCAGTGCAGGCGAGCATCATGTTCGGCGATGACGAGGTGATCGAGAATGTCGCCATCGGCGACAGCGCGACCTGGCAGGTCACGCCCAACAAGCGTGCCAACATCCTGTTCGTCAAACCGCTCGAGCCGCGCGCCGCGACCAATCTGACGGTCGTCACCAGCAAGCGTACCTATCTGTTCGACCTCGTCGCCAGCCCGGGTGCCAAGCCGCTCTACCTGATGCGCTTCGCCTATCCCGACGAACCCGAGGAAGAGCCGGTGCAGATGGCGCCCAATGCGATCGAGCGGCAGGCCGCGCGCGATCCCTATGCGGTCGTCGATCCGGCAGACCTCAACTTCGCGTGGAATGCCTCGGGCGATCCCGAACTGCTGCCCGAGAATACCTATGACGATGGCACCGCGACCTTCCTCACCTGGCCCAGCGGCAAGGATGTGCCCGCGATCCTCGTGACCAATAGCCAGGGCATCGAAGGCCCGGTCAATTTCACCGTGCGCGGGGATACGATCGTCGTCGACGGCGTGCCGCGCACGATCGTCTTGCGGTCGGGCGAAGACAGCGCCCAATTGATCAACACCGGGCCCGAACGGCCCGCTGCCAGTGCGAGCAGCAGTCCCGCTCTCGCCTCGAAGGGGAGGTAACCGATGCGTCTTGCCATGCGACTGCCCGAGAAGAAGCCGGGCGACAACGGGACCGCCAACGATTTCGACCCGCGCGACGGCGCGGATGCGGAAGTCATCGACCTCGCCCAGCGCAATGCCTTCCCCGCCGTGGCGCGCCCCGCGGGCAAGTCCGACGCACTCGGCCTCGTCGCGGGGATTGCGATTGTCGCGGGTCTTGGCCTGGTCACCTTGTGGAGCATGAACTCCGCCCGCGTCGCCCCTCCCGAAGGGATCGGCGGCCAGCAGGCACCGGTCGAAGCCGCCCCGGTGGTGCCCCCCGCAGCGGTAGCGCCGCCCCCGGCGCAACTCGCGGCGCAGGCGCCGCGGCCCGATCCCGCCCCGCAACCGGTTCTCGCAGCGCAGCCGCAGCCTGGGCTTGCCGCCAATCCCTATGCCAATCCGACCGTCGTCTACGATGCGGGTAGCGCGCCCGCGACACTGGCGCTGGGCGAGGCGAGCGCTGCGGGCGAGGCCGCGGGCTCGACGGGCAATGCCGCGAGCGATTTCGCCAGCCGCATCGGCGGTGTCGGCGGCTCGCCCGCGCAGGCCAAGGCAATGGTCAATCCCGCGACCACGGTCACCCAGGGCACGCTGATCCCCGCGATCCTCGAAACCGCGATCGACACCAATGTGCCGGGCTATGTCCGCGCGGTGGTGAGCCAGGACGTGCGCAGCTTCGATGGCACCAAGGTGCTGGTCCCGCGGTCCTCGCGGCTGATCGGCCAGTACCAGTCGGGCCTGCAGAACGGCCAGAAACGCGCCTATGTCATCTGGACGCGGCTGATCCGGCCCGATGGCGCCTCGGTCAATCTCGCATCGCCCGCGATCGGCTTCGACGGCACTACCGGGCTTGCGGGCAAGGTCTCGGGCGACGGTTTCTTCAAGCGTTTCGGTTCGGCCATGCTGCTGTCGGTGGTCGGCGGTGTCGGCTCGCTCGCCACGGGCGGTGCGGCCGGCGTGCTGATCGGCGGGGCCAGTTCCTCGGCTGCGGCCACTGCGGCGCAGCAGGATGGCCAGCGCGGCCCGACGGTACGGGTGCGGCAGGGTGAACCGATCCGCATCTTCACCGCGCGCGATCTGGACTTCACCTCGGTTAGCTGAGCCCATCCTGTCGTGAGCGCCGATATCCACCCCTTCAACCCGGAGGACAATCCGGAAGCCCGCGCGCCGGGCGTTGATCTGCACGGCGAACGCAGCGTCTATCTCGATGCCTATCTCGCCCCGTTCCGCGAATGGCTCGAGCGCGACACGGTGACCGAAATCCTCGTCAACCAGCCGGGCGAGGTGTGGGTCGAGGATGCAGCGGCTGGCGGGATGCAGAAGATCATCCGCCCCGACATCGACGACCGGCTGATCCAGCGCCTGGCCGAGCAGGTCGCGCGGGTCAGCCACCAGGGGATCAACCGCGAACATCCGCTGCTTGGCGCGACGCTGCCCGGCGGCGCGCGCGTCCAGTTCTGCGGCCCGCCCGCGGCGCGCAAGCACTGGGCCATGGCAATCCGTCGCCACCGCCGTCTCGACCTGCCGCTCGACGCTTATGACACCGGCCCGCTGGCCCCGGCGGAGCAGGGCGCCATGCCCGATGCACAGGCACAGCCGGTTGCCTTCCTGCGCGAGGCAATCCGCCAGCGCCGCACGATCCTCGTGTCGGGCGGCACCAGCACCGGCAAGACCACGTTCCTCAACGCCATGCTCGGCGAAATCCCGCGTCATGAACGCGTCGTGCTGGTCGAGGACACGCCCGAGCTCAGGCTGCCCGGCGAAAACGGCGTCGGCCTGGTCGCGGTGAAGGGCGAACTGGGCGAAGCGAAGGTGACCGCCAACGAATTGCTGCAGGCCGCGCTGCGGCTGCGGCCCGACCGGATCGTGCTGGGCGAATTGCGCGGGGCGGAAAGCGTCAGCTTCCTGCGCGCGATCAACACCGGCCACCCGGGCAGTTTCTCGACCATCCATGCCAATTCGCTGCGCGGGGCGCTCGAACAGCTTTCGCTGATGGTGATGCAGACGGGAATCGGTCTCACCCGGACCGATACCATCGCCTATGCCGCCAGCGTGATCGACGTGCTCGTCCAGCTTGGACGCGACGGATCGGGCAAGCGCGGGATCGTGCAGATCGCCGAAAGCCACACGCTGATCTGAGTGCGGTAAATCCGTGCCCGCTGAAAAAACGTGACCATGCCGTAGCGTCAGCTGCGCATCGGAATGCGCTTTCCGCATAACACTTGCCAAAATCCGCCCCTGTTTTGCGCAATAATAATGCGCCGACGCTTGCGCTTGCGTGCATACGAATGTGTGATAGCAATAGCCCCGTAGGCCGCAAAGACGGCCACATCGAGAGGAGAGGGTTAATGAGGGTACGGGCTTCCCTGCTCGCGGGTATTTGCGCGAGCGCTATTTCGTTTCCGGCGTTCGCGCAGGATGCAACCGGCGATGATCTCGAAGATCCGCGGTTCAGCACCAATGTCATCATCGTTACCGCGCAGCGCCAGAACCAGTCGCTGCAGGAAGTGCCGATCGCGGTCAGCGCCTTCGATGCTGCTGCGCTCGAGGCACAGCAGATCGAGAACGCCAGCGATCTCAACGTCTCCTTCACCAAGAGCAATTTCACCAGCTCCAGCTTTACCATCCGCGGAATCGGCGATCTGTGCGTCGGCGTGACCTGCGACAGCGCCACCGCGATTCATACCAATGGCTCTCCACTGTTCGGAACGCGCCTGTTCGAAACCGAGTATTTCGATCTCGAACGGGTCGAGGTGCTGCGCGGCCCACAAGGTACGCTGTTCGGGCGCAACGCGACGTCTGGTGTGGTCAACGTCGTGACTGCCAAGCCTGAACTCGGGACCTTCGCGGCGGCGGCCGAATTTGAATACGGCAATTACAACAGCATCAAGACGAAGGGCATGATCAACGTGCCCTTAGGCGATACGCTAGCCTTTCGCGCGGCAGGCTTTTATCTCAATCGCGACGGATATACGACCAACCTCTACGACGGCAACGATATCGACGGGCGCGATATGTACGCGGTGCGTGGTTCGCTGCGCTTCGAGCCGACCGCGAGTACCACGCTCGATCTGATGGCGTTCTATTTTCGGGAGAATGACGACCGGCTGCGTATTCAGAAGCAGACCTGTCAGCGCGATCCCACCGGTGTGCTGGGGTGCCTCAACAACCGGCGAGATTTCGACAGTACCAACGCGAACTCGACGCTTGCGAGTGTCCTTACATCGCAGGAGCTGTTTCGTATCCAGGGAATCCCCGATGTGCTGGCGCTCGGCAGTGTCTACGGCCCGGACGGCTACGCGAACTTCGACGAGCCGAACGATGTTCGCACGGTGAACACGGCGTTCACGCCCGAATATTTTGCCGACGAATTGCAGTTGCAGGCCCATCTCGACCAAGGATTTGGCGCGATGAACCTGTCGCTGACCGGGATATATCAGGAAACGACAGTGGATTCGCGGCAGGACTACAACCTCGGCGTCCTCGACCGCAGCGGATATGCCGGCGCTCTCAATACGCTGGCCTTCTTCGCGGCGAACGGACTGCCGACGGGCGTAGCCTCGCCAGCCTTCATCCCTGGGTCGAATGCCTATTTCGCCCCGATCGCCGATGCACTCATTCCTGATGGACCCGCCGGCGTATTGTGTACCTCCGATAATGACGACGGCAATCTCGGTGCGTTCGAAGGTAACTCGCTATGCGCAGATGTGCCCCTCGCCTTCGACCGGTCGGTCCAGTACCAGACCGCATGGTCAGGCGAGGCAATCTTGAGCAGCGATTTCGACGGACCGTTCAACTTCCTTGTCGGTGGTATCTATGCCGAAACCGAAGTCAGCGAGAACAGCTACTACGTCAACGGTTTCGGTCTCGACTATGCAACCGCAATCCTCGGCACGTTCTCGGCCTTCGGGGCAGGGGCACCGCCGTCCTATCTCGCCACGTCGATGTATCGGAATAACACGACCGACTTTAAATTGGAGAGCTTCGGCATCTTCGGTGAAGTCTATGTCGACATCAGTGACCGTCTGCGGTTCACCGGTGGCATACGCTATAACGACGACAGCAAGACGGTGTCCGCGCGCACCACTCTGGCGGACTTCCTCAACCCTTTCGGGAATGGCGATCCGTTTACATCGCCCTTTGTCGGTAGCTTTGATGCCGATGCTGGGATAGCGGGCAATCAACTGCTGCAGGAACGCGATGTCAGCTTCGATGCGATCACCGGTCGCGCCGTCCTCGACTACGAGATTTCACCCGACAACAAAGTCTACTTCTCCTATTCGCGCGGCTACAAGTCGGGTGGCATCAATCCGCCACTGTCGCCGATCTTCGCGGTTTCTGACAGCTTCGATTCGGAACAGATCGATGCCTTCGAAATCGGCTCGAAGAACACATTCCTGAATGGCTCGGCACAGGTTAATCTCACGGGCTTCTACTACAAGTACAAGGACCTGCAGCTCAGCCGCATCGTCGCGCGAACCTCGGTTAACGACACGATCGATGCCAATATCTGGGGTCTCGAGCTCGAGACGATCCTGCGACCGAGTTACAACTGGCTGATCAACATGAACGTCAGCTACCTCAACGCGAAGGTGGCAGGCGACCAATTCTTCAGCAATCCGCGCGATCCGGGCGGCGGCGATCCCGATGCGGTGATCATCAAGGACCTGTCAAACGGCTCGCTTTGCGCGGTGACGGGAGCGGGTGCCAATGCCTTCGTCGGTGCGGTCAATGCGGGTCTGGGCCTGCAGGCTCCTACCGCCTTCCCGGCCGACGGGGGAATTGCCTCGACCGGTGCCTTCAGCATTTGCAGTGTGCTCGACGCCCAGACCGCCAATCCGGCGTTTGCACCGCTCGGCCCGATCAGCGTGCTCAGTCCCGGGGTGGAGGTCAATTTGCGGGGCAACCGTTTGCCGCAAGCGCCCGAGTACAAGGCATCGATCGGCGTCCAGTACACCGCCGATTTCGACAATGGCATGTCGCTCGTGCCGCGGTTCGACCTCGCCTATACGGGGGAGCAGTTCGGCAATGTGTTCAATGGCAATGTCAACCGGATCGAGCCGTTCGTCCAGGCGAACGCCTCGATCCAGCTCAACGGCGCCGATAACCGGTGGTTCGTCCGCGGCTTTGTCCAGAATATCTTCGACAGCAATTCGGTGACGGGCCTTTACGTGACCGATGCCAGCTCGGGCAACTTCACCAATATCTTCACGCTCGACCCGCGCCGCTACGGCATCGCGGTGGGCGCGAAGTTCTAGAACCGACAAGCTCCATGGGGGAGGGAGGGGCGGCC
>LWDU01033432.1_pt1 | contig 20771 bp, 14 predicted proteins | sample 727161 | NCBI WGS metagenome assembly LWDU01 (sample SAMN04566230, study PRJNA314399) | hydrothermal vent metagenome | isolation source: deep sea hydrothermal plume seawater | place: Mexico: Gulf of California, Guaymas Basin | collected 2004-07-11
GCCCCTTGAGGATGTCTGAAATCGCCGTCATGATGGGGTCTTAACAATTTATTAAAGACCTCCATGGGTGAACCATTTCCCAGATTTACGATGCGGGAATTACCCAGCAGATACCAGACAATAGACTGGCTTCTGTTTTTATTAGAATTTTAAGGAGACATCGTCATGGCACACTATACAGGTGCAAAAGCCAGAGTTAACCGTCGTTTAGGTACTTTGGTTTATGAAAGCAGCGGAGCTGTCCGCGCATTTGACCGACGACCTGCCCCTCCGGGTATGCACACTCGTCCGCGTCGTCTTTCCAACTATGGATTGGCACTACAAGAAAAGCAAAAGATCAAGCATTATTACGGGCTTGGTGAACGCCAACTACGCCGCTACTTTGCAGGCGTCAGTCGCAAATCAGGCAACACCGGTGAACTACTGCTACAAATGTGCGAACGCCGTTTGGACAATGTAGTACGTCGCGCTGGCTTCGCTCAAACTCGACCGCAAGCACGACAAGGAGTCGTCCATGGGCACTTCCTAGTCAACGGTGTACGCACCAACAAACCATCTTACCAAGTTCGTCCTGGTGACATTGTCACCGTACGACGTCGCAATAACGTCTTGAAACTCTACCAGGGCGTAACATCCTTGGCGGAAGGTGAACCAGTTGAATGGCTCGCATCCGATACAGAAACGTTGCGAATTACGGTTCAAGGTAACCCCGGACCAGCGGACGTTAGCTTGCCCGTTGATGGAAATATGGTTGTTGAATTTATGTCGCGTTAAGGTTGATCGATGCATTCTCGAGTCGTTATTCTTGGCGGAGGCCCCGGAGGCTATGCTGCTGCGTTTTTGGCGGCTGACCAAGGTCTCGACGTAACCCTTGTCGAAGCAGATCCACATCTTGGGGGTACTTGCTTGCTGCGAGGGTGCATTCCCTCCAAAGCGTTGCTGCACGTGGCTCACGTTATTACGCAAGTGGACGACCTGTCCGCGAATTGGGGCGTTCAATTTGACGCACCGGTAATCGACCTCGCAACCTTACGCCAACGCAAGGATAGCTTAATTTCTGCGCTCGCCGGCGGCCTTAAACAACTTGCAAGTCGCCGCAAGGTCCAAGTGATCCAAGCGCGAGGGTCATTTGTGGATTCCACCACCCTGCAACTTGAAGGAGATGATGCAGCGATTGCCGATGATGGCACTTTGACGTTTGATTATTGCATTGTGGCCACCGGTTCTTCGGTTGCTGTACCAACAGTCTGGCAAACAGATTCCCCACGTGTCATGACCTCGGATGAAGCATTGCAGTTGTCAGAGATACCGGCATCACTGCTAGTTGTTGGCGGTGGCTATATCGGACTGGAACTCGGCAGCGTTTATGCACAACTCGGAGCACAAGTCTCTGTTGTAGAAATGGCCGATCGCTTGCTGCCTGAAGCGGATAAAGACCTAGTCAAACCACTGCACAAAAAACTAGCGCAACTGCTGGATGAACGGATTCATCTGAGTACCAAAGTTGGCGAGTTAACGCCTGGACCAACTAGTGTTGCTGTGCAATTGGAAGGCCCCGACGGGATGACCAATAAAAGCTACGAACAAGTGTTGATTGCTGTGGGGCGAAAACCTAACTCACAAAACTTAGGATTAGAGAATACGTCAGCGACAACTGACGACGCTGGTTTTATCTGTTGCAACGAACATCAGTTTACGAACGATTCTCACATTCTTGCTATTGGTGATGTCTGCGGAAATCCAATGCTCGCTCACAAGGCAACCGCTGATGCCCGGCAAGCGGTCGCCGCCGTGCTCGCTCAATCAGAAGAGCCAACGACTGCACCTACTGCAAGTGGGGCAAGTTCAACATGCAGTCCCTGCATACCCAATGTCATCTTTACCGACCCAGAAATAGCTTGGGCCGGCCTCACAGAAACAACTGCCAAGCGAGAAGGCATTGATTACCAAATCGCAATCTATCCGTGGGCTGCAAGTGGACGCGCACAAGCAATCCGACGCAGTGCTGGTCGAACCAAATGGTTAATTGAACCGGAAACACAACGGGTGCTAGGATGTGGCATTGTTGGCCCCGGCGCTGGTGAACTCATCTCAGCAGCGGTGACTGCCATCGATCAACAATGGACAGTTCATCAACTCACCACTTCAATCGCGCCACATCCGACTCTCAGTGAAACATTGTCGGGAGCGGCAGAGGTCTTTCTCGGTGAAGCAATCGAGATCTATAAACCTAAACGTACCTAGTAGGTGTACCAACAGCTACAAAACTTTCGCATTCATCATATGCGATGTGCTCCTGAAATTTCACCCGAGACGTTATTCATCAGAAGTGGTGTGACGAGCCAGATCAACGACACGAGTAATGGTTACGTGTTGGGTTTTTAAGCGATAAAGGTACCCGCGACGACCAAATACGCCAATGTGCTTTGTTAAATAGTGTGCCAGATTTAAGCCAGGCACCGGAGTCACAAATACTTTGACATCACCCTGTGCATCCACTAGAGCATATTCTGGTGCGCCCTGCCGCGATGAATGGACTTCCATCAAGTAGCCCGTTTCTTCATAGGGTGTGCGTTGGGCTTCCGCGGATAGTTTTCCCTGAGTGGATGTGTCCACTAAATCCTTGGCGATATCCGACGTTCGCAGAGGTAGTGCATCACCGTTGATGTTCATTAATCTCCGTGGCACGGTCCCCAAGGATGTCTTCGTCAAACGTAATCGCTGTTGGTAAATATCTTGAAACCGCTGGATTCTGCCCATCAAATTCACCCACTGGGATCGCTGTTGGACCGGCGCTGTATTCAACATTTGCAACACCTGATTGCGGATTGGACCCAATTCCCATTCCGATGTTTTGCGAGCTACCATTTGCGACAGATAGTTTTCGAGGGCGCTAAGGTCGCTCGGCAACGCGGTGGAAGTGGCAGCGTTGGTATTGTCCAACAAGGTAAAAGATGCAGGCTGTACATTGAACCTTTGACTTGATTGAGCACCACGACTGCGCGGACTGCGGGCAGGGTTTAACCACCGTGGTACAAATCGATTACTAACCTGGCCTGCCGCGTCAGTTCTGTTACCGACAGGTTGCTCGTATTGCACTGGTTGTACTCGATTGAATTGGGCATTGATTGAATTGGTTTCCTGAGGTGAAGTTGAGGTCAAATCAACAAGTGGCTCCGCATCATCCTGTAGTTGGAGATCGCGTTTAAGCATCCATCTAAATTCACCACGTGGAGGAGCAATCCTCGTCAACTGTAATTTTCGACCGTTGCTGGACAAAGCCATTTCACGACTTCCCAGAATTTGGACAACCTCACCACGGTCTAACTGCACCATCCGCAAATGAGAACGCACCGACTGCTCGGGTTGACCGATCCACGACGGCACACCTGCCGTTGTGATTGTCCCCTGTACACCGTCACTATCGATAAGAAGAAATTGCGATTCGATCCAACTAAAGCACCGAGGAGTCGGACGGATAGCTACATAACCATCAGACGTCTCCATGTATATGTGTACGACAGTTCCAACGGGTAATTCATCGCAAATAGATTGATCCGTGGTGGGGGAAGTATAGACAGCGGCACGACGTACCTGTACTTGAGCACGATGAAAAGAAGATCCTTCCTGAGCCGCTAGCTGTAAATTACCCAGCACAATCGCAAACGACATTGCAAGCAAAGCTGAAAACACTCGATTCATTGGACCAACCACCTCTAAAAACTATTTTTCTCCAATGGTTAATTACAGTTTTTAGCGGCTCCAAGCAATGGCAGAATTGCAAATGCACCAATAGCCTTGGTCACAGTAATTTGTATTAATTCATGGTGAAGGTTACCCGTTCCACGCTAATTACCAAGCTTTCCAAATGCCTCATGAAATCGTTCTTTTCGCGCACTCTACTCGATTCGAACATGGAGAAATCCCGATGAAGTTTACGTCTGACAACAACTCTTCATCCATTATTCACCCAATCGCGCATGCCCAATTTACGTTGCCATCGCAGATATTCCAGTTACTCCAAACTAATGTTTGGAGTAGGGTTGTATATTGCCCTTCTGAGCACCAGCGTGCTCCAAGCACAAGATTCGCCGAATGAGCCGCGACAACTAACCGCTCAAGAACAAGCGAAGCATAGTATTCCCTGGGATAAGCTAACTGATACTGCAAAAACAAAGCTGCGTTCTGTCATCTCGGACACCACCGTTTTTCACCGACTAAAGACCCAGCAATTCAAATGTGACGAGAGTGTATATATTCATCTAGTACGTCATCCAGAAATCCTCACAAATATATGGGAGTTGATGGGAGTTACACAGCTACGTATCGAAAGAACAGCTCCTTTTAGCATTAGCATACACGACGGACAATACACAAAAACAAAACTCGAATTAGTGTACGGGACATCCAATCTACATGTATTCCATTGCGAGGGCAGTTATGAGGGAATGATCATACCGACCGTTTCTACTGGTCGAGCGATCATCATTATCCGCAGTAAATATGACAAGACGGAAGCAGCACCCACAGTCAAACATCAAATGGATATTTTCTTACAGATTGACAATGCTGCCAATCAACTTCTCGTAAAGACTCTAAGTTATTTCTTTATGAAAACGGCCGATGCAAATTTTGCTGAGACGACTCAGTTTATCGGTCAAATCGATAAGATCGTAAAAAACAATCCCGCTGGGATGACGCGACTTGTACATCGTTTAACCCGCGTCCAACCAGCGATTCGGCAACAATTCGGAGTCTTAGTCGGCAAGGCGAATACGAATCGAGTACGTCTAGCAACCACAATTCAACGCGAACCCAGTACACCGCGCAAATAGCCAGCGACCGCTAGACGTTGCCTACTTGGTCACAAAGTTTACCAAGCGTCCTGGCACAACAATCACTTTGATGATTTCAACATCAGATAACAATTCTGCCACCCGCTTATCCGCTCGTGCCGCCTGCTCGAGGTCCTCTTGACTTATATCCGCAGGCACACTGATTCGTGTTTTCACTTTACCGCGAATTTGTACTGGGACTTCAATAGTGTTTTCAACCAGCAGCGATTCATCACAAACAGGCCATGGTTCATAAGCCAGCGTCTTGTCGCTGCCTAGCAACTCCCACAATTCCTCAGCAATATGTGGAGCGTAGGGAGACAGCAACAATAAAAATGATTGCATCACCGACTGCGGTCGTGACTGCTGTCCGGTGAAAAAATTGACAAACTCCATCATCCGCGCAATGGCTGTATTAAAGTCCAGATTCTCTGTATCCACAGTCACCGACTTAATCGTCTGGTGCAGTATTTTCAACTGTTCCGCTGTTGGATCCTCGTCACTTAAGGCTGCATTGACTGCTAGATTATCTGCGCGGTCATCGACGATCATCCGCCACACTCGATCCAAGAAACCGCGAACACCATTTACACCTGACATATTCCAAGGCTTAGTGGCAACGAGTGGACCCATGAACATTTCATACAATCGCAACGAATCCGCCCCATAATCGGACACAACGACATCTGGATTGACGACATTGCCACGACTCTTTGACATTTTAAAGCAGCGGCCATCAACACCAACATTTTCATCTTCGACCAACACCCAACCATCACCTTTACGAGTGACCTGTTGTTCTTCCAACTGAATTTGTTGTAATTCGCTGCCATTTTCGCGGTGGTGATAGCCACCTGTGTCACTGCGGACCGCTTCTGCAAAACTAACCCAATTTTCATGGGCATCTTGAAACACGGAATACTCCATTTCCCCCAGAATCATGCCTTGATTGACAAGCCGTTGAAACGGTTCAGGCGTGCTCACATGCCCACGGTCAAACAGTACCTTATGCCAAAATCGCGAATACAATAAATGTAGCACTGCGTGTTCCGCCCCGCCAATATAAAGGTCCACTGGCATCCACGCTTTTTCCTTTTCAGGGTCGACAAAGACTTCGCCATTTTTTGAATCGATAAATCTAAGGAAATACCAACACGACCCAGCCCATTGAGGCATCGTATTAATTTCTCGGCGATATCGCTTGCCGTCGATTTCACAATACAACCAATCATCAGGGGCTTTTCCAAGTGGTGGTTCAGGTCGTCCATGTGGCTTGTAATCCTCCAAATACGGCAAATCCACAGGCAAATCGGCAATATCCACGCTACGAATCAATCCATTAGGTTCGCCATCATCACCGAGTTCATGCAAAATTGGAAACGGTTCACCCCAAAATCGTTGCCGCGAGAACAGCCAATCCCGCAGCTTATAATTCACAGCAGCTCGTCCCCAGCCTTGCTCCGTCAGCACGCTCTGTATCTTTTCCTTAAAAACCGCGGTCTCCAATCCATCATATTCATCGGAATGGATGGCCGTGCCGTGCGCAGTGGAGCATACATTTCCAGCAAGTAGTTCATCACGGTCGTCGCTTGCCTCACCTGGGTCCACCACCGCAACCACGGAAATATCATAGGTCTGAGCAAATTCAAAGTCGCGTGGATCATGAGCCGGCACTGCCATAATCGCCCCAGTCCCATAACTGATTAACACATAATCCGCGACCCATACGGGCACTAACTCATCGTTGACCGGATTCACCGCAAACCCTCCAGTGAACACTCCCGTCTTGGTGCTTGTATCCTCAGTACGATCTCGGTCACTTCTCAGCGAAGCCTGATGACAATAATTATCGACCGCTTCACGGCAATCATCCGTGGTCAACCGTTGCACAAACGAGTGCTCAGGCGCAATCACCATATACGTCGCACCGAATAAGGTATCGGGTCTCGTCGTATAGATCCTCAGGACATCATCGCCTGGCTTGCGAGTGAACCCGCCGGCCAACCGCTTTGCCTTCCATGCTGTGACATCGTCCGCGGGACCGATAAAGAAATCTACCTCGGCGCCAGTACTGCGACCTATCCAGTCCGCTTGCAGCTTCTTGATTCCACTGGGCCAATCAACATGCTCTAAGTCACTTTCCAAGCGATCCGCATACGCAGTAATTCTAAGTGTCCACTGTCGCAACGGTATTCGCTTTACCGGGTGATTCCCTCGTTCACTGCGACCATTAATCACTTCTTCATTGGCCAATACGGTGCCCAATTCTGGGCACCAATTCACCAACGCATCGGCTTGATAAGCCAAGCGGTGATCATCTTGATACAACCGTACCTCTCGCTCACCGGCCGCCACCACATCCTGTGGAATTGGCAATTCGCTAATCGGCCGTCCTCGCTGTTGTTCCGAGTCATACCAAGTATCGAACAATTGTAGAAAAATCCATTGCGTCCATTTAAAGTACTCGACGTCCGTGGTCGCGAACGAACGATCCCAATCGTAACTGAACCCCAGCATTTTGAGTTGCCGTGTAAACGTCTCAATATTGTTATCCGTTGATTCGCGTGGTGGCGTATTCGTGCGGATCGCGTGTTCTTCAGCTGGCAAGCCAAATGCATCATACCCCATCGGATGTAATACAGATTTACCTCGCATTCGTTCAAAACGACAAGTAATATCTGTAGCCGTATACCCTTCCGGATGCCCTACATGCAGACCATTTCCACTTGGATAGGGAAACATATCAAGAATATAGAGTTTTTCCCCGTCCGGTAGATCAGGAGTTGCAAATGTCTTATTCACATCCCAATAATTCTGCCATTTCGGCTCAATCACAGCTGGATTATATCGAGGCATCAAACATTCTTCAAAAATAGGATCTTTGCGTGTTAGCAGATACTGGTAAGTACGAGATTCTATCGGTTTTCACCATAGCTGGCAAACCTACTGTGGACAGCAATACCTATGCACGCAAAAATAGACTGCTTATCTTTTGGGGCAACTCGCCGTATGATGGGTTACACACAATCCAGTAACTATAAAACATTAACAACTCCGGACACGCCTCATCACATTAGCAATGGCAAAAGAATTTTATGGTCAAATCCACCAAGCATCTACTGTTAAACGATGAACAACGTGACAAGATGCGAGCAGCTGGGCGATTTAACGCCGAACTCTTAGATCATATCCGTCCACAAATTCAAGCCGGCATTACTACCGCTGAAATCGACCAGCTTGTATATGCCTACACTATCAGTCACGGTCACATTCCCGCACCGTTGAACTACCGAGGATTTCCTAAAAGTTGTTGCACAAGCGTAAACGAAGTCATTTGCCACGGCATACCGGACCAATACACTCTCAAAAGCGGTGACATCGTCAACGTCGATATCACCTCAATTGTCGACGGTTGGTATGGTGACCAATCTGAGACCTTTCTGATTGGCAATGTCAGCGATGAAGCTCGGCAAGTCACTCAATGTGCATTTGATTGTCTATATGCAGCGATTGATATTTTGACGCCTGGCTGCAGCATCACCGAAATCGGCGAAGCCATCGTCGAAGTCGCTCGGCCCTACAACTTCGGTGTTGTCCGCGAGTATGTTGGCCATGGTTTAGGCAAGTCCTTTCACCAAGAACCATCCATTCCGCATTATCCAGATTCGCGCTTCAATCGCATGCCACTCGATCCTGGACTATGCTTCACCATCGAGCCCATGATCAATGTCGGTCGTTTTCAAGGCATCATCGATCCACTGGACAATTGGACCGTTCGCACGATGGACAGTAAGCTATCGGCGCAATTCGAACATACTATTCTAATGACCGAAGCGGGTCCCGAATTATTAACGACAACCGAAAACGGTCCTCGTCCAGGGTACAAGTTCTAATCCACTAAAGAACCGTCTGAACTACGACCGCGGCATTCCAATTGTTTAGTCTGCCAGCATTTCTTCAGCGACCGTTTGGATTCCCTTGAGATCCAACTTGCCCGTGCCCAACAGCGGGAACTCTTCCACAAACAAGAAACTATCCGGTGATGGTATAAACAAATTTGGCAATTGAAACTCTTGTGACAACTGCTGTCGCAATTGCTCAACATCCAAATCCGCTTTTTTATGTAAAACTATAATCCGTTCACCCTTCTTAGGGTGCGGTACAGCAGTCACAGTAGCTAACATGTCATCAGTGGAACCAAGTGCCTCATTAATACATTCCTCAATCTTAATATGCGGCACCATTTCGCCACCGATCTTAGAAAAGCGGCTCATACGGCCTGTGATTTTAATGAACCCATCTTGATCAATGAGCGCGACATCACCGGTCTTGTACCAATCATCCACGATGACTTCATTGGTCAAGTCGTCGCGACCATAATAGCCCTTCATAATGTTAGGGCCCTTGACCCATAGCATCCCAGATTGATCCGGTCCCAATTCTTCATCGGTATCGAGATCTATTATCTTCGCAGCCACTCCGGTTATCGGGCGGCCCACCGTTCCATCCTTGGCTTCAACATGGTCTGTCGAAGCTTGACGACTCGTGGGAATATTAACCGACACCAACGGTGATGTTTCTGTCGCCCCATAGCCTTCAAAGGGCCGCACGTCGAATTTCTCTTCAAACTGATCAGCCACATCCACAGGCAGTTTTTCGGCACCGGTAATCACGACGTTCAGTTTTTGGAATTGTTCGGCCGTTACACGTCTTAACATTCCACGCAGGAAGGTGGGCGTCGCAATCATCACGGTTCCGTCGTGCTTGTGAGCCAATTCACCAATCTTTTTAACTTCCAACGGATTCGGATGGTACGCCACTCCCAATCCATAACAAACAACTGACCACATCGTCACGGTATACCCCATGGAATGGAACAGGGGCAATATACCAACGAGTACATCATCGTCTTTTAATTGGACCATTGAGTTGATTGCTGCAGCATTGCTTCCCACATTGGCGTGCGTCAACATTACGCCCTTGGGTACTCCGGTTGAACCTGACGTAAATATCACTGTCAAAATATCGTTGGGATCAATTTCATCTAAACCAAGTGATTTAATGATCGAGTTTGCCGATGTAACATTCGCCGTCCACCATCCACCAATCTTCTCAAACAACGTCGGAGCAAATTCTGGTTTTCGCAGGTCTTCTAGATAGAACAACTCGGCATCTAAGTCACTAGCTTTAAATTCAAATTTCTTCATTGCTAATCGGCTAGCAATAATTGTCTTGATCCCAGCCACTTCGCAGCACGCATTTAAAACAGCTGCACTGACCGTGTAGTTCAAATTGACGGCCACTCGTTTATCAAGCGACAAAGCCATATTAGCTACCACTCCACCAACACTTTGAGGAACCAATAGCCCCACAAATTCTTCGTCCGCTGACAAGGCGTGTCGATTCAGCAATCTTCGGACAACCAGAGATTTCAAAAGAAGCTCTTTGCCACTCAAAGTAGCACCGCTTGAATCCACAATTTTGTTAGTACGATTACGTTTACATTCGCGGACAAAATCACACGTCACACGACTTTCATTCTGAATACGTTTATTCACTGCTTTTGCTCCTAATTGTGCAACCTCTTGTCGAACCATATGTACATTATGTACATCGTGCAACGGTTCGCCGAAATGAATCCATACAGGATACGGAATTTGCTTGGGAATTTTCCAAAAATATCGTCCGCGATCGAAACTAAATACACTTCCCCACAAACCATCTAAGTATATCGGAATCACTGGAACATCTGTTTCGGTTCGCTGTAAAACCTTTAACACACCTGGCTTGAACGCTTGTATTTGACCCGAACGAGTCAGCGCTCCTTCTGGAAAAATGCAAACAAGCTCACCGTTATCCAATGCTTTGGCTGCCGTAGCTAACGACCGTACGACACTGCGACGGCCGGGAGTTATCATAATCACCCCAAACACACGCCCAAACAAATTGATGATCTTGCCTGAAAAATTGCCGGCAAAGACAACCATCCGTATCGGACGCTCGCTAGCCAATAATAATAAAATCCCATCGATCCAAGTTACATGATTGGGTACCAATAATGCACCACCTGACTCCGGAATATTCTCAATGCCATCAAGCCGGACTCGGTACAGTGTTTTGCTCATCGTGAGCACTATAAATTTGATCGTCACCGACGGAATCAGGCACACGATGTAGACTGCGATCGGAATCGTCAACGCGCCAATTATTAAGAAGACTCCCCGTGCCGACAACATCGGTTCACCACCAATATCCATCCGCAAGCCCATAAATGCGCCATTGAGCACGAGCATTCCAACAAACGTCATCGAATTTGTTGCCGCCAAAATTGCGCCCAACGATTTTTTAGGACTACGATGTTGCAAATAGGCTGTCAGCGGTACTTCAAATAACCCCGCACTGAAACCAACTCCGCCTAACAACAGACACGCCAAATAGTATTCCCATTTGATCCGTGAACTCGGGTCAACACTTAAATCTAACGTAAGCGTCTTAGCGTTAATCAGTCTTATTCCAGCATTGGAACGCGGTTTATCTGTTTGGCTACGTTGGACAACGACAGCAACCGTCTGCATAGGTTCTTGACTGGTTAATCGTCGAAACGACGCGATATGATCTTCGAACCTTCTATTGGTTGTTAACGCATTGCCATTCACAGAAATAATTAAATCATCTTTAACTATCCCTGAGTTCTCTGCGGGCATCCCACGCACTAAACGTGTGACGACAAACGCCGTCTCGCTCTTCGGTCCTTGAATTGTAGGATCTCCCGCTAACTCCTCAATATCCGGCGGCGGTGCCTCGGACTCGTTGCCATTATCGACGGAAACCAATGGTATTTCCTTTACCATGATTCCTAATTGAGTTTCATCAAAGATGGTGCTGTTGATGGTAAACAACATCATGGAACTTATCGCGATACCGAACGCGCCAATCGGCAATATCCCTAATTGAACGCGATCGCCTGAAAGTAAACCAGCGAGCACCGATCCGACACACACACCAATCACCACCGCCACTAAAAACGGTGTTTTATCGACCTCGCGGCCCCCACCCGCTTCGACGACAAACTGGTCGATGTTGTTTTGAGCCACTGCACTCACAGCCCAAAAGAACATGATGCCCAGCGCAATGCGGAACATGGCGGGTTGCTGACGCAGCACACGGAGGTCTTCGAGCATCGAACGTGGTGCATTTTTGGGAAAGGGCCGCTCGGGATTAGCAACCTTCAGTGGCTCAATCATCAAACTAAAAATCGTGCCGATGACTGCGAGGCCAATGACGACCGTACCAATCATACTCCATGTATGTTCTGTCCCTTGCGGCGCGGTCATATCCGCCAACCAACTTCCAATGAACATTCCAAACAACGTCCCCACGACGGTCATCATGTTATAGAAACCGTTGGCAGGTGATAATTTATTGGGCTTAACAATTTCCGGCAAAGCTCCCATCTTCGCTGGAAAAAACATCGCACTTTGGGCACCCATAAAAGTGAGGGACGCGAAAATCAGCAGCGGTGATTGACACCAAATAGATAACGTTCCCAGGAGCATGACGAGTATTTCAGCAATCTTACAACCGACGATTACCGAGCGTTTACTGAACCGGTCCGAGACGTAACCCGCATAGGTGCTCAGCAAGATATACGGAGATACAAAACACGCGAGTCCCAAACCCAATACCGCACTTTGGCTCAAGCCCCACAGATTACCATCATCAACGTAACCTTTGGCAATTCCAATGACGAGCCAACGGAAGGTGTTGTCATTAATACCCGTGAACAATTGGGTCAAACAAATTGCAATAAAGCTGCGCGAAAAGAGATTACTCTTCCCCTCGGCTAGATTGCTTTCTGTTTTGTGTTCACTCACATCGAAATCGCTTTTTATGAAATTCGACCATAGCCAAAAAGTAATGATTTTTCGGTAAAAACGGGGCTACAACCGTTTTAATCCGACCGTTTATGGAGAACCAACAGAATTAAATCGACACCTACTTATAGGTATTCATTTAAATCTCACGACCTCTGTTTTGATCCTACCAACGGATGCCCCTATCAAGAATAACAGAATAGCACGTACATGAAAATCCAACCCCCTCAATACTTAATGGCCGGCATTATCCTGTTGGTTATCGGATTGCAATTCTTGCTGATCGACTCCTATGTCCTCAGCAGGCAAGCTAGCGAAATCGTCAAATCACAATTCGACATCCCAGGATCGGCAAACCACTATACAGTAATGCTTCCCCAATGGTTTTCATGGAGCCTCCTCGTTGCCGCCAGCTTCTGCTTCGTTTGGACGATCCGCACCGCTCGCCGCGAACAATTATAACGATTCATTCAGTTTACCCACGGCCATTCACGTGATTCGTTGACCGACCCATTGTATGGTATATTGGTTTTTCTGTAATACTATTACTTCCGTCACCACATACAGAAAGCCGCTCTCGGATGAAATCTCTGGTCATTACCATTCTTTCCCTGTCACTCATTGCTCTAACGAGTTGCAACGATCCCGTACAAAACAACACAATACCTGCGCCACAGGGAATGAGTGAACCAGTCGTTGAACCCGATGATTCGCTCACCGTCGAAGCGTTGAAAGCACTCGGGGCAAAGTTTAAAGCAAATAAAGATAGTCAAATCACAGAAGTCTCGCTGATCGGTTGTCCGGCCACTGACGACGACCTCCAGCAACTTTCTAAACTATCAAAACTGACTTCTATTCGCCTCAATGAAACACAAATCACCGACGCTGGACTGGAAACCATCGGGCGACTAAACAATCTCACCAATTTAGATTTACGCGGATGCAGCGTAAGTAACACAGGGATAGCACATCTAGTTGGCCTCAGCAAATTACGAGCACTTCGACTTTCTGGTGAAAGCGGAGTAACTTCTGTCGATGATGGAGCGCTCGCGGACATTGGGAAACTAACCAACCTCAAAGCACTCCTACTCGACCACCTCTGGGTTGGCGAAAATCTACCAGACCTTGCACCTCTGCAAAACCTAGAAGAATTATATCTCGCAAAAACGCTTATTGACGACACCTCACTGGCAGCACTCAAACAACATCCTAAGCTCAAAAAAGTACGCATCTCGCAAACGCAAATAACCGATGCTGGACTTGAACAACTCACCGCGCTCGCGCATCTCACAGACCTTGATCTCAGTGAGAACAGTGTCATCTCCGATGCGGGCATGAGCCATTTATCCAAAATGACAACGCTAACTAAGCTCAATCTGTGGCGTGTCGCTCTCTCTGACTCCGGCATCCAACAACTCGCAGGCCTCGTCAAGATGCAATGGCTAAACTTAGACAACACTTCGCTGTCAGACGACGGCCTCATACACCTCGAAGGCATGAAAGATATTCGATTTTTGCACCTCGGTTCAACCACCATCACGGATGCTGGACTACCACAACTCGCAGGCTTGGTAACACTCAAAGATCTCAAAGTGACACGGACCGCGGTCACCGCAGAAGGCGTCGCGGCGTTAAAAGAAAAACTGCCCACTACCGAGATACAACTGAAGTATCTCCCGTAGTGGACAGTGCTTTTAGGACACAGGTTTGATTCCGCTATTCGCTAGCAAACGCAAATCATCCTTTACAGAATTTCAAATCCCTTACGGTACTCTTTCGTAACGTACTGAGCAGCCGCAGGACAATTGGTTGCTGTTAATGATTTCGCATCCCATTCCAGCTTTTCGCCTGCACGGTATGCGACATTTCCGAGTAATACGGTTTCTGTCAAAGCGCCTGAGTAATCAAAATTACATGTCGTTGGTGACCCGTCTTTACATGCTTTAATCCACTCTGCGTGATGACCAATCGACTTGGCAATCGTTTGTGCCGGTGGAGTCCAGCCTGTGAACTTGTCGGTGGGGAACAATCGATAACTGCTATAATTTGCAAACATCATTCCCTCTTCACCAATGAACATCACACCAGAGCCCGGTACGCGTTGGCCTTCGATTTCTTTAGGAATCATATTGCCATCGTACCAAGTGAAATTAAGCTGGTCATGATTTTCCGTCTTCGGGAAGACGTACTCGACTTTCAAGCCCAATGGACAAGTTTCTGGGTGCACTTCCGGTCCGGTCGCTTTACACGATATTGGATGACGCAAGCCTAAAGCCCAGAACGGTAAGTCCATGTAATGGCAAGCCATGTCTCCAAGCGTGCCTTGTCCAAATGCCCACCAGCGGCGCCAGTTTGCGGGATGATAGCGTCCGGGGGCGTATGGACGCTCTACAGCGGGGCCCAACCATAAATCCCAATTTAGGTTGTCCGGCGCTGCCGTAATTTGGTCTTGAGTTGGCAGATCACCTCCGCCCCAACCTTTACCGACCCATACATGTACATCTGTAATTTTTCCTAATACTCCCGAGCCAATCGCTTCCACAACTCGACGGTAATTATCACCCGCATGAATCTGCGTGCCCAATTGAGTAGCCACTCCGTACTTGGCAGCCTCTGAGGCAATCAACCGAGCTTCGAAAACTGTATGACTCAATGGCTTTTCTGTGTATGTGTGTTTGCCAGCTCGAATAGCCCGCAAAGCTGCCGGAGCGTGCGAATGGTCTGCAGTTGCGACAACCACTGCATCAATTCGATCACCTTCTTGGTCAATCACCTCTCGATAGTCTTCGTATTTTCGTGCATCGGGGAACTGACCTGCAGCTCGATTAAGATAATTGGAATCAATATCGCAAATCGCAACAATATTCTCACCCTTTACACCAGCGATATCCGCAGCCGCTCGATTGGCAGTACCAACACAGGCGATGTTAATTTTTTCACTCGGTGCCGTCGATGCTTTTGCTTCAACGCTCGAGAAAACTCCCGCGGAAAGCCCTGACAACACGGTTGCACCAGCACCGGTAGTTTTGAGAAAGTTACGACGATTTTGTTTCTTGATATTCATGCTTTTCCGTCCGTTAAATCAATTAAATGCGAATTGTTCGTTAAATTGTGTTTGTATTATACACACATTGTACAAGCAACTGTTAATGTTGCTTGCGATTATTTAGGCAGCAGCATGATGCTACGACGAAGATAACACACCATGTGCATTACCTAGTTGGTAATAACAAGTTCCATCATTGTCCGTGGCATGTTAAATTGACGGTTCACAAACACACAAGACACAATAGACATTCAGAATTGAAAGAACAAAATGGGCGCACAACAAAAAGCTGAAGAACTCGGTATTGAATTCACTCAATCAGAACCAGGCTACCTAAACCTCTGTATCCGCAGCGGCAACCAACTCATTACCTCAGGTCACACCAGTACCGCGAAAGGCATCCTAGGTACGAACGTCAGTGTCGATGAAGGTTACGAAGCCGCCAAGGATTGCGCGATTAAAATCCTACAATCGGTACACAACACTCATGGCACACTCGATGGACTAAAAGTCATTAAAGTACTTGGTTGTGTATATTCCGCCGGAGATTTTACCGATCAGCACCTAGTCATCAATGGTTGTTCGAATCTACTGCACGAAATATTCGGTAAAGACGGTGATGGTTATCACGCTCGTAGCGCCTTAGGTTTTGCTGCATTGCCGACCGGCGCTGCAGTTGAAATTGAAGCTATTTTTGAAATTCAATAATCCAAATATTTCACTGACAATCGATCGATGCCAGACACCTATACTATTACCGCCTTCTACAAATTCGTCGCCATTGACGAATCTCATTTAGCGGACCGCCGTAGCGAACTGCAGCGTGCGGGCTTTAAGTTTAGACTCTTCGGACTGACGCTGGTCTCGACCGAAGGTATTAATGGCACGGTTGCGGGTTCTGCCGCAGGAATATCCGAATTCAAAGAATATTTACAACGAGAGTATGGTGAAGTCTTTTTCAAGGATAGTTACTCACAAGATCGTCCCTTTAAGCGTTGGCTCGTTCAAATCCGTGATGAAATTGTTGCCATTAAGGACAAGTCAATTTTGCCAGATGGAGATCGCAATCACATTTCACCCCAACAATGGCATGACACTCTCAGCAATGAAGAAGATGTCGTCATCGTCGATACTCGCAATATCTGCGAAACGGAAATCGGAATGTTTAAAGATGCGATTGACCCAAGATTAAACAGCTTCGGAGAATTTCCTACATGGGTTAAGAATAGTGGCATCGATAAAGATCAGAAAGTCTTGATGTACTGTACTGGCGGTATCCGCTGTGAAAAAGCGATGATTGCGATGCAGCGGGAAGGGTACAACGAAGTTTATCAACTTAAGGGCGGCATTCTCGACTATCTGAAAAACTATCCGGAGGGGCATTGGGACGGCGAGTGCTTTGTTTTTGATAACCGAGTGTCGGTAGACGCGAATTTGAATCCATCAGAGCGTTATTCGTTTTGTCCACACTGTGGAGACCCAGGAGATCTCCTGATCGATTGCTCATCTTGCGAAAAACAAACAGTCATCTGTAAAACCTGTTCACAAGAAAATGACCGCAATACTTGTTCAAAACATTGTGCCGAAGTCTACCGACGAACACAGATACCGGGGACGTAACCAAACAAAGTCCGCGTGTTGCTCTGTATTGAAAACCACCAATGCTCACCGACCAACAAATCGAAAAGTTCCAACAAAACGGCCATTTGACGGTTGATGCATTCTTTACGGCCGATCAAATCAAATCGGCGCTCCAAGATATTGACATTTGGGCCCAACAAATTCGGAACAACCTTAGCGATGAAGAAAAAAGTTGGTTCTTAGAGCGAGACGCTGGAGAAGACGCGCCACTGAGAAAACTCGACGACCCAGTTTTCTATCGGCCAGTGTTTCAGCAACTAGCACAGGTCCCTCGAGTAAAACAGGTCCTTGAGCAGTTAATTGGACCTGATGTGTGTATTTTCTTTAGCCAAGTCTTTATGAAACCAGCGCACCACGGCGGCCCCAAACCCATTCACCAAGACAACTATTACTTTGACCCGACAGACCACCAACGACAAGTCACGTTATGGGTCGCACTCGATGAAGCTACCACGGATAACGGCTGCCTTTATTTCGCCAATGGCAGTCACCTCGCGGGAGTCGTCAATCACGTCGCTCCAACTGATGAGCCATTTAATCTCCAAGTTCCTAGCAATTTAGCGCAACAGTATAAAATGACCGCCGCGCCGGTAGCACAGGGTGGCATTTCAATTCACCATGGCAACGTGTTCCATCAGTCCTCCGCGAATCGCAGCGACTTTCCCCGCCGCGCAGTTGCTATGCATTTTCTCCCACAGGATATGGCTTTGCTAAACCCAACGTTGGCATACGATGAAACAAAACGATTCCATTTATAATGGAGACCTCTTCTATGGCCACAATAAAATCAAACGTTATTTTCCTGCGGAAAATAAACTTACATGTCCTCTTGTTGATATACATTTTGACAAGTTCGGTCGTGTCGCAAGATCAACAACTTGCAAATTGGCCGCAATGGCGTGGTCCGCATAGCACGGGTGTAGCAGACGGAAAACCGCCGATTGAGTGGAGTGAAACCAAAAACGTCCGCTGGAAACTAGCACTGCCCGGAAAAGGACATAGCACACCGGTTGTCTGGAAAAACCACATCTTCGTTACTGCGGCACTTGATATCGGCGAAGCAATGCCGCCGCGCCGTAGTGGGCGTCCTGGTGCACATGACAATCTCGCTGTTACCCATAAACAGCGGTATATTGCGATGGCTATCGATCGAAAAAAAGGGAAGGTGCTGTGGAATACGACTGTCCATGAAAAAATTCCACTAGAAGGAGGGCACGATTCCGCTAGCCTAGCTTCGCATTCGCCCATAACAGATGGCAAGTATCTATATGCCTTCTTTGGATCGGCAGGCCTGTATTGCCTAGATTTCAATGGGAAAATAGTATGGCGAAAAGACTTCGGCCAAATGCATAGCAAACACGGTCACGGTGAAGGTAGTTCGCCAGTGTTGTTTCAAAACAGATTGTTTATCAACTGGGACCATGAAGGGCAATCATTTTTAGTCGCATTAAATTGCCAATCAGGCAAAGAACTTTGGCGCGTCAAACGCTCAGAAGTCACTTCATGGGCGACACCATTGATTATCAATTATGCATCTCAACAACAACTCGTTGTCTGCGGTTCCAATCGAGTGCGGGGCTACAATTTGGAAACGGGAAAGGTCATTTGGGAATGCGGTGGGCTATCAAACAACATTGTAGCGACTCCTGTGTTTTCTAATGGAATACTCATTGCCGGCAGTAGTTACGAAAAACGTGCCATGTTAGCTATCAAGATTGAAGGCGCTAAGGGCGACATCACCAATTCTGACCAAGTTCTGTGGGAACGTTTTCGCGGTACACCCTACGTGCCCTCGCCATTGCTTGTGCGCGGTCATGTTTTCTTTTTAGCACATTACCAAGGCATATTATCGCGAGTGGACATTCAAACCGGAGAAGATTCAGGGGGACCGTTTCGATTGGGAGGAATCAGAAATGTATACGCTTCACCGCTGGCGGCTAACGGCAATATATATGTAACCGACCTCGACGGCACAACGATCGTAATTGAAGATTCCAACGCACCTCAAGTCATTGCCTACAACCGACTCGACGATCGTTTTGCTGCATCACCAATTGCCGTGAATGACGAACTATTCTTGCGTGGTACAAAATTTCTATATTGCATCGCTCGAGGTCAGTAATCAACAACGGTCAACATTTACGACCGAGTAATCTTCAGCAACATGCCTGGCAAAAAAAGATTCTCTAAGTTGTCCAATTCACGCTCGTCAAGCTTCTCAACTTGCAATCCATGCCGCTCCGCGCGGCGATAGATTTCTCGAATCGCGGCCACACATCCGTACGCCAAATAGGCTTCGCCGTTCGGCGTCAAATGTTGATCTAAGCCTGACAAAATAGATTCGAGTAATTCAAAATGAGTATCGATAAACGCATAGTCTTCAACCTTTTGAACTTCACCATCTTCCCACGGTGGATTGGAAATAATGACGTCAAATTGTTCATCGCTAGCGATCACCGCAAATGCCCCCGAATTGTCAGCATCTACTAATCGCACATCGAAGTTCTCAGTGGTCTTCGGAATCTCTAATTGAAACCAATTGAATCGTGCATTAGCAACCGCCTGTGGATTGATATCGGTTGCTACCACCGTGCGTGCACCGGCCTGCAAGCAACATAAGGAAATCAAACCTGTTCCGGTGCCAATCTCAAGGACTCGCTTACCTCGTACAAGATTCGTCTCTCGAATCAACTTCCGTAAACTGACGGAATCCTCTGCTTCCCAAAACACCGTTGCAAATTGCACCATGTCTTTATCAAAGTCTTCGACCTGCCACCGACCAATGACCTCGACGCTCGTCCCCACCGGCAACGACTGCTTTACTGTTGCCGCCGCGGAAGTGTCGGATGAGTCGACCGATGTTGTCGGTTCATGGCACGCTGGAACCAGTCCAATAAGACCGGCAACCACCACCAATGACCAATTCTTCATCCGTTTTTTTATTGTCATTCGGTTTGTAATATTCTCTGAAACATCAACAATCTGAATTCAATTCCTTCGTCGCCAGGCATTTCCGGAACGGTCAATGTCAACTCACCTGCTCCAGCTTTCAAGTCCATTTCACCAAGTTCGATCTGCTTGAAGAATTTCACATAAGATTCGGCACGAACCACTCGATCTTCTTGCGCTCCGACTTCCGCTGGATCATGAGCTTCAGTGATCTTTCGCGAAATGGTCGATTGATTGAATTGCAATTGAACTCGGCAGCCTACATTTTCTTCCTTGCATGTGTAATGCAAGAAGACACGGTATCGTCCTGAATATTGAACCTGAGCCGACCATGTAATCTTGTCGTCAGTACTAGTCCAGTTTAGGAAATAGGAACAGTTAGGGAATTTGTTGGAGCGGATGATATTCCCGTGAGCGGTGCCATCG
>LWDU01036217.1_pt1 | contig 20762 bp, 15 predicted proteins | sample 727161 | NCBI WGS metagenome assembly LWDU01 (sample SAMN04566230, study PRJNA314399) | hydrothermal vent metagenome | isolation source: deep sea hydrothermal plume seawater | place: Mexico: Gulf of California, Guaymas Basin | collected 2004-07-11
AAGGAAAACGGCGTCGGTGATGCTGACGAAGAACTGACTTCCTTTGTGGACGACGTGTTGGCTCAGAATGCTGACTTTCGCAGCGTTCTGGTTTCCGATTCCGTCAGCCGGGACGACAAGCTTGGTCTGATTGAGCGAAGTCTGGCACCTCACTGTTCAGAGTTCTTTGCGAATTTCCTGAAGGTGCTGGTGCGGCATGGTCGTATTGGCCTTGTGGAACAGATTCGCGAAGTGGTGACTGAAGTTCAGGAGCAACTGGCGGGGCAACGGCGAGTGCAGATTCGTTCTGCGAAGCCATTGTCGGATGGTTCCCGCAATCAGATTACGGAACAGCTGAAAAGCAAACTTGGATTCGATCCGATTCTTCAGGAATCGATCGACGAATCTTTGATCGGCGGCCTTGTGATTCAGGTCGGTGACACTGTTTACGACTCATCTCTGCGAACCCGCATCAAAACTTTGGCGGGTCGTTTGACGGAGAGAACATTAAATGAAATTCAAAGCGGACGAGATCGCTTCAGTTATCCAGACGGAGATTGAAGACTTTCGCGGTCAGATTCAGACCGCAGAAGTTGGTCGCGTTATTGAAGTAGGGGACGGCATCGCACGATGTACTGGTCTGTCTACAGCAATGGCGGGCGAGATGCTGGAATTCCCTGGCGGAATTCGTGGCCTGACCTTCAATCTGGAAGAAAACAGCGTCGGCGTGGTGATTCTGGGGGACTACCTCAAGATTACCGAAGGCGACGAAGTGAAGTCCACCGGTGCGCTGCTGTCAGTGCCCGTGGGTGACGCCATGCTGGGGCGAGTTGTCGATCCACTGGGTAACCCCGTGGACGGCAAGGGCCCGATCATGACAACCGAAACACGCCCGGTTGAGCATGAGGCCGTTGGCGTGGCTGGTCGTCAGCCCGTCAAGGTGCCGCTGCAGACCGGGATCAAAGCCGTTGACTCGATGACGCCGATTGGTCGTGGTCAGCGTGAGTTGATCATTGGCGACCGCAAGACAGGCAAGACCGCTGTCGCGATCGACACGATTCTTAACCAGAAGGGCGCGGGCGTTAAATGCGTCTACGTGGCCTGTGGTCAGCGAGCCGCCTCCGTCGCGGGCGTGGTTGAAGTCCTGCGTGAACACGGGGCCCTTGACTACACCATCGTTGTGGCATCCAGTTCTGCCGATCCGGCTCCGCTGCAGTACATCGCTCCGTATTCCGGTGCGGCGATGGCCGAGCACTTCATGTACAACGGCGAAGACACTCTGGTTGTCTACGATGACCTTTCCAAGCAGGCGATCGCCTATCGTCAGCTGTCGCTGCTGATGCGTCGTCCACCAGGACGTGAAGCGTTCCCCGGGGACGTTTTCTACTGCCATAGTCGACTGCTGGAACGAGCTGTCAAGCTGAGCGATGAACTTGGTGGCGGTTCCATGACGGCACTGCCGATCATCGAAACACTGGAAGGTGAAGTTTCGGCCTACATTCCAACAAACGTGATTTCGATTACGGATGGTCAGATCTACCTTGAACCGGACCTGTTCTGGAAGGGGATTCGGCCCGCGATCAACGTCGGTATCAGTGTTTCCCGCGTCGGTGGTAACGCTCAGACCAAGGCGATGAAGAAGATTGCCGGTTCTCTGCGGCTGGACCTTGCGGCCTTCCGGGAACTGGAAGCGTTCGCTCAGTTGGGTACGGAACTTGACGCAGCCACACAACTGCAGCTGGACCGTGGTTACTGTATGGTCGAACTGCTCAAGCAGGGCCAGTACGCTCCACTGAACGTCGCCGACCAGGTCATCGTGATTTATGCCGGTGCAAAGGGCTACTTCGACAAAGTTCCGGTGGCCGAAGTTCAGGCAACGGAGAAAGAACTGTTGAACTTCATTCAGACGGAACACGCAGACATGCGTGACAAACTGATTGCAGCAGCGGCATTGACGGAAGAAGTCGAAGGCGCACTTAAGAGCGCTCTGGAGGCCTTTAACGCTCGACAGGCGAGCGTATAAGTTTCCGAAATGAAGTGGCTTGTCTGACGCGTGCCCAACGGGCCGCGATTTACAAACCAGGTATTCTCGCGGCCCGTTGGGCAGGCGGTTAATCGAAAAGAAGAGTCAGTCTGACGTAACTCATGGCTAACGCACGCTCACTTGTAAAACGACTTAAGTCGGTCCGCAACATCCGCAAGATTACGCGGACGATGGAGCTGATTGCGACCGGTCGTTTCAAGAAGCATATACAAAGAAGCTTTCAGAAATTGTTGGCGACCTTGGCAAGGCGGATCTGAATTTCTCACACCCACTGCTGGAGGAGCGGGCCGAGACAAAGAAGTCTGTGCTGCTGGTGCTGACGTCCAACCGAGGTCTCTGTGGCGGCTATAACGGGGCCGTTCTTCGAAACACGCTGCGGCACATCAAGCAGCTTAAGGAAGACAGCATCGAGTACACGCTGGAGGTTTCGGGGAAACGAGGTATCAAGTTTCTGAATTTCCAGCAGATCGATCTCGACCGCACCTACATACATTTTGAGGACAAGCCCACATTTGCGGAAGTGGACGAACTAGGACTTCGATACGTCGATGACTACATCGCCGGACGCATCGACCGACTCGATGTGTCCTACACAAGGTTCGATTCCATTTCTCGACAGGAAGCTATCGTCGAATCCATCCTGCCTCTGTCCAGCCTTGCCGGCGACAGTGATACCACGGGTGAAGGTGGCGGTGCCGGAAGCGTCGACTACGAATTCCAGCCGTCTCCACAGGAGATTCTGGAGGAACTGGTTCCTGCCGCGTTTCGTGCCAAACTGTTCAAATGTTTTCTTGACGCAGCCGTCAGTGAGCAGATTGCTCGAATGGTTGCGATGAAGGGTGCGACTGAAAACGCGGACGAAATGGCAGCCACTCTGAAGCAACAGTACAACCGAGCACGGCAGGCGTCGATCACCTCCGAACTGGCCGAAATTATCGGTGGGGCAGCCGCACTGGAATAATTGACAGAAGAGTACGCCGGAACCAGCCTCGCGCGGTTTCGGCACCAACGATATCGCGGGATCAGCGCTCCGCTTGTTCCGGCCTACATGAGTGACAACGTATCAACCCGAAGCGCAAGCAAGGGAAAGCAAAATGAGCGAAGCAAAAACAGGTGCGGTGAGTCAAATCATCGGTTCAACGTTCGACGCGGAGTTTCCGGAAGACCAGCTTCCTGAGATCTACAACGCCTTGAAGATCGCTGCGACCGTCAAGGGCATCGAGATTGATGTCACGGGCGAAGTTCAGCAACATCTTGGCGGCGGCAAGGTCCGGTGCGTTGCTCTGGGCAGCACCGACGGGATGGTTCGCGGCATGACCGTCACCGATACGGGTGGCCCGCTGACGGTACCGGTTGGAAAAGGAACACTCGGCCGAGTCTTCAACGTCACCGGCGACGCCATCGATGGTCGCGGCGATGTGGAGCATGAAGACAGATGGTCGATCCACCGGCATCCACCAAAGCTGGAAGACCTTTCCTCGAAGACCGAACTCTTCGAGACCGGAATCAAGGTTGTCGATCTGCTGACTCCGTTCGTCCGCGGTGGTAAAGCGGGACTGTTCGGTGGTGCGGGTCTGGGCAAGACGGTGATTCTGACCGAACTGATTGCCCGTATCGCGAGTGCTCATGGTGGTTACTCGGTCTTTGCCGGTGTGGGTGAACGAACCCGCGAAGGCAACGACTTGTGGCTGGAAATGCAGGAAGCAAAAATCGGTGACACCGGCCGATCGGTCATCGAACAGACATGCATGGTGTTCGGTCAGATGAACGAACCGCCGGGTGCTCGTCTGCGAGTTGCGCTGTCGGCTTTGACAATGGCCGAGTGGTTCCGCGACACGACTGGTGCTGACACGCTGTTGTTCGTAGATAACATTTTCCGCTTCTCACAGGCCGGTTCAGAAGTATCCGCTCTACTGGGTCGAATGCCATCAGCGGTCGGTTATCAGCCAACACTNNNNTTCATTTACCTGGAACGAAAGATTTCGGAAAAGGGTATTTATCCGGCCATCGATCCACTGGGATCGTCCAGCCGAATTCTGGACCCTCAGTACGTTGGTGAGCGGCACTACAAGATTGCTCGTCGAGTTCAGCAGAATCTGCAACGTTATCGTGAGCTGCAGGACATCATCGCAATTCTGGGTGTGGACGAGCTGAGTGAAGATGACAAACTGGTTGTGCATCGAGCTCGCCGAATTGAACGCTTTCTATCACAACCGTTTCTTGTGGCGGAGGTCTTCACCGGAAAACCTGGTAAGATCACCTCGCTGGAAGACACCATTCGCAGCTTCGAAGAACTGTGTGATGGCAAGTGGGACCATCTGCCGGAATCCGCCTTCATGTACGTCGGCGTGATTGAAGAGGCAGAAGAGCAGTACAAACAGATGCAGGCAGAAGCCAAGTAATCACAGGACACCATCGTGGCTGACCTTCGTTTAGTTTTAGTAACACCCGAAAAGACTCTGTTCGATCGCGCCGTGGCGTCGATTCGGGTCCCTATGTTCGACGGTAGCGCCGGGATCTATCCCGCTCGAGCTCCGCTCGTCGGGCGTCTGGGGATCGGCGAGTTGAAGTTGAACGGCACGGACGGTGGCAGTGAGTCGTACTTTGTCGAAGGCGGCTTCATCCAGGTAAAGGGTGAGCAGGTTTCCGTCTTGACCAATGGTGCGATGCCGGCTTCAGAGATCAGCCGCGCAGCGGCTGCGGCGGAACTGGAACAGGCACGTGCCGAGAAGGCCACGTCGGAAGAGGAGTTGAATTCGCTGGCCAGAAAGCTGGAGCGAGCTCGCAAGCTGGTCAGCATGGCGACCGTCGATTAGACTTCGGAAATGAGTTATGACAGAGCACTAGATGATTAGTGCTTCGTCATCGTATAGCTCAGGGCACTGGTAGAGCCAGTGGCACACATCTAAACAGAGCTGACGCTGAATCAGTTCCGAACGTTTATTCGGACAGACCACCGAAGGTGGAACCCATGGCCAAAAAATTTGACGCTCGAATTGACGATCTGGTGATGGAGACCCGCACTGATTGGGATCCATCCGTAGGCGATCTGTCAGCAGAAGACCGCCGCTGGGTCTCGACTGCGATTCACAATAATCCGCAGAACGCAATTAATATTGTGTACGAACGCACCCATACCGGTTTCACTCGCACAATCACCGTGACACTCGAAGACATTCAGAGGTTGTACCTCGCACGCGAAGAAGCGTGAGTGACAAGGACGGCTGACGTCGAAAGTCGTCAGGGTCACTGTCCGCTTGACGCGTGTGCCAGAGCGTTACGACGGCCGTCTTCGACACGAATAACCCTGTCTCATCGGGCAACACTGCAAGGGGCTTTTCATGGATCGACGCACGTTCCTGCAGGCTTCCGCGTTGGTGACAGCCGCGGCTGCTTCGGACACTTCCCCCGCCTCACCGGCAGGCAGCGCAGACGAAATGCTGACAGCGAACCTGAATCCTAAGGTTCAGCATGCTCGCGAGGTGGCGTTGGGGATTCTGAAGCCATCAGCCAAAGAGCTTGAACACGGTCTTCGTCTGCATGCCGAATCGCTCGTCTTTGACGCTTACGGGTTTTCTCCACGCTCCGCCCTGGATGGCGATGCATTGGCAGCTGCTGTGGAAGCGGGTGCATCGCCCGCTGAGCTGAAGGACATGCGCGAAGACATGACGATGACTCGTTGTGTCAGTAGTCCCGACGAGCAAAGCGAATACCTTGAGGCATGGCGAGCCTCAGGTGTGACGTGTATTTTTCAAAATGCCGGTGAAGAAGGACAGGATCCGCAGCGACTGATTAAACGTCTGAGCCACTTTACGTACGCAACCGATATGCTGAAACAGTTTGTCGTCAAGGCGGCTGTCCCGGACGACATTTCGGAAGCGAAGAAGCAGGGCAAACATTGCCTTTACATGACAGGCAACGGCGTGCCACTTACTCAGCAGTGGGTGTCTCAGGAGGACGAACTTCGCTACGTCAACGTCTTCTTTCACCTGGGCATTCGGATGATGCATCTGACGTACCAGCGTCGAAACATGATCGGTGATGGTTGCGGAGAAGAATCAAACGCCGGTCTCAGCGATTTCGGCCGTTCGGCGATTGCGGAAATGAATCGCATTGGTGTCATTCCGGATTGTGCACATTCCGGCTGGCAGACCAGTCTTGAGGCAGCGCAGGTGTCCAGCAAACCGGTCGTGGCCAGCCACTCCGTTTGTGGAGGCATCTACCCTCATATTCGCAGCAAACCGGATGAGGTTATCAAGGCCATTGCTGACAGCGGTGGCTTTATCGGCATCTGCTGTATTCCCCGCTATTTACGTGGTACGGGAGATATTGCTGCACTGCTGGATCATATCGACTACGTGGTCAGAAAATTCGGCATCGATCGAGTCGCCATCGGCACGGACGTGGCCTACACGTCGCAGAACTACGCGGCGGAACGCAGGAAAGTGCCTCGTCAGCCGAAGGGACGAGCTGAATTCCGATCGTTGTGGCCGAAGGATGATTTCAAAACCACCGCAACCATGACGGACAGTATCGCCTGGACGAACTGGCCGTTATTCACCGTAGGCATGGTGCAGCGCGGCTACAGTGACGACGACATCCGCCAGATACTGGGCGGCAACGTCATGCGGGTTGCTCGGGAATCGCTGACGGCGGGCTGATGCGATCAGCAGGAAAACGAAATGACGGGGCCGGGGGTTCCAATTTGCGGACAGGTGCTGCCGCTTCAGGCAACCGCTGTGAACCAACACGGGGTGCATCCGCCGCAACGACCTTGACCGATTGCACCGGGCCACGAAGGCCCAGTTCGCACTTGAACGCACAGTCTCGCCCATGCCGTTTGGCGTCGTAGAGACTTTGATCTGCCGCCTGAACAATCTCCAGCGGGTCTTCCATCAGGCTGAGATCATGTGCTACGGCAGCTCCGATAGAAAGAGTCGGTATCGGGCGCGGAATTGAAGGGTCCTCGTTCAACTGCCTCATGCCGGATTCCAGCCGATGCACAACGTGATCGATTTCGCCCGGTCGGCAGCCGCAGCAGATCACTGCGAATTCGTCGCCGCCGAACCGAGCGACAAGGTCGTAGGATCGCAATGACTTTCGTAATGTCGTGCCCACGACGTTCAACGCAGCATCGCCGGCAGCGTGGCCGAACTGATCGTTGATCGACTTGAAGTAGTCCAGATCAATCAGAACCACAGCCACAGAATGTCCACATCGTCTCGCTCGATTGCATTCGGTCTGCAGGTGATTATTGAATGCGGCTCGATTGGGCAGCCCCGTTACAGCATCACCATGTGCGTGCTGCAGCGTACGTTGAATGGACCGCCAGCTCACCAATACGTCGTTCTCCGTGATGACTCCCACCAGGACACCGTCTTTGGAGACTTTTGTGCAATGCGTTTCTGTGGTGTCGGACGAACGGGACGTCGATTCCGGAATCTGAATGCGACTCTCCAACACGGATTCCACCGACATATTCATCCATCTGGTTAATTCGTTGTGATCACGACACATTACTCGTCTCAGAATATCTTCCGCCGACAGAACGCCCATCGGGTAACCATCTTCGTCCTCAACAAACAGGAACGGCTGACCGCCAGTTGCCGATTTTTGCAGGACACTCATTAGCTGAGCGTCTGAACGGACGCAGCAGTCGTCCCGGGATATCGTCGCCCCGTGCTGCAGATGTGCTTTGTGAAATTCCATGGTCGCCATTGAAGCCAATCGGCCTCATTCTAAGGGGCAGTTTACTTATTGTCGTGGACGATACTGGCTCGTGGGAGTAACGAAACTGCTATCAAAAAGCGTTCTTCGCGGCCACAAGTCAGCGTGAAACGCTGTAAGGGGCAGTCAAGCCAGAACGTTGGAGGGCGGACTTTGACAATGTCTGTCCCGTAACTTCGCTGAACTGAAAATGGGGTGCGGAAATCGAGGCTGACTGCGAAGATCTGCCAACCTGATAACCGTAGACTTCCTTAATGATGCCGTCCTTTGCTGCGAAACGATGCTGACAGCCAAGACAGTGTGCAATCATTTTCTGCTCTGTGAAAATCGCCTGACAATCAGAACACTGCAGGCCGCCGATCGTCTGTTCAACCTCAGATTCCGAACCGACCTGAGCACAGGCGTCGTGGTGAATTAATGCGTGTTCCTCGACCCACGGACCGCCGCATGCTCCGCAGCCCGGACGAAATGTCGGGATCGCCTCACATTCCGGACAAACGATAATTCGATCCAGCAGTACCTTCGTTACCGCATCGTCGGTTTCCCAGCTTTCCCGCCTGCCTTCGTATCGACCAAATGAAAAGCGATGCGATGCCGGATCGAGTGTCGGGTAAAACATGCGAGGCTCCTCTGCCGATGCTTCGACGGTATGCGCCGTATCAAAACGGCGAAGCTGATCTGACGGTACGATGTTGGCGCGCATTCGCAACTCACGTGGCTCGAACGGATCCAACAGCAGGTGGTTTGCTCCTGCCGTCAATATGTCTGTTCCCAGTTCCAGTTGCTCTTCGCGCAGGATCGCCATCACCGTCAGTTGTGCCAAAGATTTTGTCCGGCGAATCTGACGGCACAACTCACGACCATCAATGCCGTCCGATTCGCAGCGCAAGAGTGCCAGTGTGATATCCGGACATGATTCAATGACCTGCTGTGCCTCAGCCGTTGTTGCTGCGATCACGTAGGGACGGTCAGCATCGACAAGTGTATCGACGATGGTCTGTATCGTCGTCGGATCCTTGTCGGCAATCAGTACGCGTGTCATGTTTCGTCCTATGGCCTGAACGGAATTATGAGCGATGATGTGTCAGTAGTGCGTGATCATTTTGGAAACCGGTCGCGACGCGAATTCCTGACGACGTTCAAACGATGAACCCGGCGGCAGGTTGTGGCGGAAACACACGGTTAACAAATTCAACGTAGGTTGTAAAAAAACAACACCCTGGACGTCTCCTGTTGACTGAAACGAATTCGGGTAAACAGTCAGCAACTGGACCAATTAGTCGAACTGCGCGCATGGTGCTGAACGTACCGTCTGGATCGGTGCCCGCCGTCGCAGCCAACCCGCCGGTTGCCGGAAATCAGGTGTGGAAATCGGCATCTTCCGAACAGATGGACAGAGCAACGGATCGATCCGTGGATCACCTTCCGGGTTCTCTGCAAGTGCCGTCACGTTGCAAAAACGCAACCTATGATGTGAAAGGAACGCGACGCACTGACGCTGCACAGCCGTATGGATCCGGCGAAATGTGTTTGCTTCGCACGCTGCGTATTCCTGATTGCTATGACGTTACACACCACGAAGCGGGAATCCAACATGAGACCGTCAATCGCAAATCGCAATGTTCGTCGCACTAAACGAGCTTCTCTGCACCAACGAGCGTCTCTGCAACCGTCTTTCTGGACATGGCCGCGGTTCCTCGAAAAAGGCCAATCCGCACCGGATTTGCGACTTCTGCAGCAAGCGATTCCGGAGTTGACGGCTGAGCTGCGAATGCCCAACGGTCATACCGTCGACGCGGCCATTTGCGCGCTGTCCGAACATGATCTTGTGCTGAATATTCCAAGCCACAGTAACGTGCCGGCGCGCGGACAGGTTGTGGAAGTCACTGTTTGCTGCGGTGAACGGAAGGTTGTGACAACTCAAAAGTGCATATTGCACTGGGCAGGTATCATCAATGGCATTCCCGTTGTCGCCGGATTCGTCCTGGATTCGCTTGGCGACGCGTTACAGCAGTGGACTTGCCACGACACACAAACGGATATTCGCTTTCCCGTCGTTCTTCCTGCTGTTGTTGCCGTCGACTCTGATCATGATGTCATGGGGCAGATCGTCGACTATTCGCTTAGCGGACTTCGTCTGGTGACGGAAGAACCCATCGAATTGGAAAAGGATTTTGCGACCACGGTCAGGATGCAGCATTCGTCAGTTCAACTGACGATCCGACCGCGATGGGTGCTGGATACTGGTGAGGGCCACCAGATTGGATGCACAATGCCCTCAGAACAGGGTGTCCTGTTGGCCTGTCGATTTCACGCGCAGCCGACCAGTCAATCGCCTCCGCTGCGTCCGCAAACCAGGAATTGGAATGGAGCAGGGGAACGAATCAACGGCGAAAGTCGGTTCGGCTTCGAGTCTTCCATCGACTGATCGGCGGTCCGGTCGGGGTCTGTTTTTCCAACCGTGAGCGGTATGTCGCAAGGGCGACCACGAAATTCACGTCGGAAGACTTCGCAGTCTCTTGATAACGTCCTGAATTCGGCGGGCGGCTTCCGCAATCTCATCTGACGTGTTTTGGCGACTGACGGAAAATCGGACGGAACTCAGGCAGACATCTGCTTCACATCCCATTGCCAGCAACGCGGGAGCCGGTTCGGCGGATCCACTGGCGCACGTGCTTCCCAACGAACACGCCACGCCCTCCAGGTCCAGGTTCACCAGAATCGCCTCACCACTCAACCCGGAAAACGCAATGCTGAGCGTATTGGGCAGTCGCGGCGCATCGATACCATGCACGACCGTTGGTCCGCAGTGCTGCTGCAAGTGACTTTGCAGTTGATCGCGCAACGTGCGAACGTGATTCCCGTGCGTCGAATCCTCGGCTGCGAACGATGCCAGAGCCTTTGCCATCCCTGCGATCAATGGTACAGGTTCCGTACCGGCCCGTCGTCCTGATTCCTGGTGACCACCGTCCAGCAAAGGCGGCAACGACACGCCGCGCCGCAGCAACAGACCGCCGATGCCACGAGGTCCGTGAAATTTATGAGCACCAAATGCCAGTGCCGTGGCTTTCAGTTCGCGAAAATTGACGGGGATCTTGCCCACCGCCTGCACGGCATCAATCAACAATGGCACCTGATGTTTTTCGCACAGCTGTGACAACCTGGAAAGATCCTGAATAACGCCTGTCTCGTTGTGAGCCAGAATGACGGTGACCAGCTTCAGAACGTCCCACGGCAAGTCATCTAACTGGTTGTCCAGCAGTCGTCCGTCCGCATCAACTTTCAACGTGATCAGTTTCAATCCCGCCTGTCGAGCCCGCTCACAGCCGGCGATCGTCGCCGGATGTTCGCCGTCCGTGAGCGCAATTGCGCCCTGGCGACCGAGTGTCAGTCCGTAGATAGCCGCGTTGATGGACTCCGTGCCGCCGCTGGTGAAAATTACTTCCGACGGATCAGCACCAAGGATTTCAGCGATTGCATCACGACACCCGTCCAGCACCGGCCGTGCATCACGGCCGAAACTGTGCTGACTTCCGGGATTGGCAAACGCTGTCTGCCATGTCACGGCCATCGTTTCCGCCACTTCAGGAAGAATCTGAGTGGTCGCGTTGTTGTCCAGATAGATTCGTTCCCGGGACATTAACTGACTTCCGCCAGTGACCGTTCCAGCAGTTCTTTGCTGGCTTTAATGCCGGCGTACTCATCCAGCTTTCCGCCTTCGTATTCAATGCCGATCCAGCCTTCGTAGTCGGAATCCACAACGATCTGCATCATCTTCTTATAGTCCGTCTCTTTGCCCCACCGAGTGTCAACAGTGACGAACGGGCGCGCTTCATCGAAATCGTACGTCTTGGCGCTCACGGCTTTGGCATAGGGCAGCAGTTCTTTCGTGCCTTCGTAACGGTCGTACCATTCGTTTTTGTTCCTGTCGATGCCGAAGTTGCCAAAGTCCGGCAGCGTTCCGCAGCGCTTGTGATCGACCTTCTCCATAACGGCCGTCAGCCATTTGCCATTCGACGACAGCCCGCCGTGATTCTCCACAATTACGTCGATGCCGTGCTTGTCACCAAATTCCGAAAGAGCTCGCAGGCCATCGGCTGCGCGGTGGATCTGATCTTCATAACTGCCTGAACTGCCAGCGTTCACACGGATGGCGTGGCAACCCAGTTCCTTGGCGGCTTCCACCCACTTGTAGTGATTTTCAACGGCTTTGACTCGCTGTGTCAAACCCGCCGCCCCCAGCTGTCCTTCACCGTCAATCATGATCAGCAGTTGCGTGACGCCATTATCAGCCGCTCGTTTGTTCATTTCTGCGAGATAGGACTTGTCCCCCGCCTTGTCCTTGAAGAACTGATTGACGTATTCGACTCCTTCGATGCCGAACCTGTCCTTTGTCGTGGCGGCGAAATCAAGATTGTCCAGTCGGCCAGCCTTCAGCTCCTTGTGCAACGACCACTGTGCCAGGGAAATTTTGAAGCTGCGGCGCTTGATAACGGCGTTCAACGCTGCAGTGGTCTGCCCCGCGAGACCTGCGGCGACAAGACCTGCGGAAGAAGCGAGAAACGAACGACGATTGGCGGAAGAAATCATAAGTCACCTTTTAACAGATATGTCATGCGCGGCGTGGGACTGCCGGTGAAATTATTGAGCACAAATCAGTGTGTGGATGTTACCAGCGCAGCTAACTGGTCTGGGGGCAGACTGCAGAATAATCTGCCTCATTTTCGGGCTACAGCGTTCTGCGCTAACCTGTGGCCGCGAAAGACGCGGTTCAGGCTGAGAAACCAGCATGCCCACAAGCCAGAACGGTTCACGAACAGAAGTACACAGTTCCAGGGCTACTGGGCCGCTTCGAGAACGTCGATACTGCCACGGACAACACCGTACATCGCGACCAGTCGTTGCGTCGGTGAGGGAATCGTTTCGTTTATGGCGGTCAGAACCTGACTCAGCATTCCTCGGCGAGTCATCTTTCGAGTCACGGTCTCGAAACAGGACTCGCGCCACGCAGGGTCTTTCAGCTCGCTGACCGTAGTCAACAGGACGTCTGGCATGTCAGTTTTTTCCGCGACGCGTGCGACCAGGTAGACGGCCGTCGCCGCCCGCAGACCTGGCACGCTGGAGCCGTTCTCAAGCGCAGTCACTCCTTTTGCTGTGCCGTCGGTCTGATAGATTTGAGCGGCAGTGACCAGACTGTCAACGGCTGCGAATTCCGCGACCGCGTCGGAACGGCCGGAAATCAGTACCGCCAGGGAAGTGTCCACTGTCAGCGCCTCGGGCAAATCCTGACCAGAACACGCCGCGGCAACAAACAGCAGACCGCTAAGTCTGTCCAGTCCGATTTCCTGTCGAAGACCATCATCTGCAGCCATCGCCTGTTGCACGATCGTTGCTCCGCCATGTTCGACAACACGAGCCAACATCGTAATCAACCGCAGCCGTCGCTCCTCGGCGGCTCGTGAAAAACGGTCGACTCCACTGCGGTAGGCGAAGAATTGTATTTTTTCCTCCTGCTCCTGATCAGACAGGCTCAGAGCTTCAGCGATTTGCTTCTGCACTTGCCTTTCACTTTTTTCGATTTCGGTGGACGCTCTTCTGATGTCAGCCGTGGGTGGAAGCACGGACGTCATGAGTTGATACATCGTTTGAATACTTTTTACGGCAGCAGCATCATCGCCTCTTTTGACGCACGCCGTTGCGAAGTCGGCAATGCCCTCTGCCTGAAGTCTGAGTGCTGACAGATTCGGAGTCTTTGCGGCGATAACTCCTTCGAAGCCGGGCATCGGCATGGTTGCCGCATCGGAGAAAGCGGATGCTGCCTCAGACGCCTTCGTCCAGAAGGTGTCGGCGGCATCTCCCTGCGACAACACAGCCCTTGTTCTCATCGCCACCTCAGTACCGTTCGCTGCTGCGGCTGTGACAAGAGACTCTTTTGCCGCCACGTCTGCGTTCGCAGCGACCATCTGGCCAGCAACGACGGCAAACGTATCACCGGCCGTGAGGCCCTGCAGCGATGTACTCCACTGCACCGCCGAGTCCCATTGGCCGAGCACCGCGAGATGCAGGCCGACAGCTGTGATCATGGGTTCGTTCCATGAGAATACTTCCAGCGGCGGCAAGGGCAGGCGACCTGCGTCGGAGAGCGAGGATGCCGTGGAAACCCAGGCGGCATGTCGCACTGCATCGATCTGTGAAGCAACTGACCGATCGCGCTGCAGACTGGTAATGAGCGTGGTGGCTCCGACAACATCGTCGGAATCAACCAGCACCGCTGCCAGGGCGATCGCAGATTCCAGGGCAAGGCCTCCGGACTTTGGAATGCCCCCTGCCAGGGACTTTGCATCGCCCAGAAGTTTGTTCGCAGCTGCGTCGTCTCCCGCGATTCGCTTTTTCCAGTACTCGGCCGTCACCGGTTCAATGCGATAATAGGCCGTGTCGTCTCGTCGCGACTGGCTGGCCACGAACTTCATCTGTTCGAATTCCTTTTTTGCTTCGTCCGGCATCCCCAGACGAAGCCACGCATCGCCTGTCAGCCGTCGACAGAACGCCTTGTCGCGATGGCCGTTCTCGCGCGCCGTTCTGATCATCGTATTGACCAATTCGATCGCTTTGCCTCTGTGGTCGATCCCTTGCTGCGCGGTCGCATCCTTTTCAGCCGGCTTATCGTCGACAAACTCTTCCACATCGTCGTTGCCATCGGAATCGAACTTTGACATGTCGTACGGCTGATTCAGCTGTGCCTCGTCACCCGACGGACGGTTCAGCAGGAAAACCAACCCGAAAGTCGCCACCAGCAGCACGACTATGACAATGCCGTACATCACTACGGGATTCTTCGCCGACGGCGGTTTCGTCAGTTTCTTCTCAGTCGCAATCGCCTCGTCACTGATTCTCGCAGGGGCTCGGGTCTCGACTTCCGAATCTGAACGCGGTGCAGTAAAGACTGGAACCATGCACTCTTTGTTCGCGCATTTGACCTGCTTGCCGATGGCTGACTTTGGGATGAATCCCTGTGTATCGCACATCGGGCAGACGACGCGATGCAGCCGCCCCTTCACTGGCTTGCGAGCACACTGAATTGCCTTTTGGGCAGTTGGGCTCTGAGCAACCGCAAATGGATCGTCACTGGAGGCAGCATCGGGCTTAGCCCTGGGTTTTTCTTTCCTGTCGGCCGTGGCTTGCGGCTTCGCAGCTTTTGCTTTTGGTTTGGCGGCTTTCGGCTGACCAACTTTTTTTGAAGATCCGTCCATCGCGGAACCGCAGAACGGACAATCCTGGGCATCGTCGTCCAGTACAGACTGGCCACACGAAGGACATGTTGGCAGATCCATGACAATTACTCTCCGAGGTGAGCTGCTTCTGCCGGACAGATTCGGCGGAATGCACAGCTGATTAATGATTCGATGGGTGATACACAGTTGACCGGGGCTGCGGTGTTCAACAGATGCATCGTTGTGACAGGGCGAGTCCGATTTTATCCCAATGGTCTGCCGAACGCATCCGGTAACGGCCTGCCTCGGCTTTATCTTGACCGGAATGATACGAATACTCAAATGTTCGATTGACCGGGAAACACGGCCACTCGAAGCAATCCCACCGTCATCAACGCCGATTGCAACGATTGTGACAGTCAATTGCACTGCGCAGGCCATGTTGGAAATCGGTGGGCATGACGTCTCCTTGTGCAGCAGATTCTACCGCTCGGCGATTTCGACGGGGACTTCGTGTGAGAAGTTATGGATCGTTTCGGATGTCCAGACTAGGCAGTTCAGCGAATTGGCTGCGAGCTGGCTAGCAACACCTGTGGAAATCCGGGTGTTTTAACGTCTGTGCCGGTGGCGCCTTCTACTTCCGGTCACCATGTAGGCGATACCGATTGGGGATACCACCTTTACCTGCTGGTTTCAACAACTGGAAAAACGATGAACTTTACATCGCGATCGAAAACTCGTTCCGCTGCTCGCCGCCGTCACCAGGTTGGCAGCCCGGCCGAAATCGAAACGTTTGAGGCACGCCTGTTGCTGACGACACCGGACATCCTGACGCCCACAGGGACCATTGCGGATGCAACACCCGAGTTCACATGGAAAGCTGTGGACAATGCAGAAAGCTACGACTTGTGGGTGACAAGTCTTGAAACGTACGAGCCCGTCCTGATGGAGACCGGCATTGTCGGAACCTCCTTTACTCCAGCGACCGAACTGTCTCTGGGCCGTATCCGAATCTGGGCGCGGGCAAATCTGGTCGGCGGAACAATGTCCGCCTGGTCCCCTTCGTCCGAGGCACTCATTCGCTCTGTACCCGTCGTGACCGGTCCAGCTGGTCAGGGGCCTCAGCACTTGACAGCCGACAGCACTCCGGAAATTACGTGGACTTCTGGTACGGCTGCAAGCCAGTTTCAGATCTGGGTCACGGACCTGACCGCCAAGGCCAATGCCGAAGCGGCTGCAGCCGCGGCCGGTTTGACGGACCCTGTCGACACGGCGTTGTACGCTCAGCAATACACGGTGGAAAATCGAACGCCGGTGTTGGACGCCAATGGAGATCCCGTTCTGGATGCCTTCGGCGACCCGGTCCTTAACCCGGAAGTTCGTTCGTTCGTGCTGACTCAGGATCCAAACGATTCGACCAGTGCAGAACGTGAGTTGGCAACCGGCCGATATCACATCTGGATCCGCTCCATCGATCTGAGCGGTCGCGTTTCGGCGTGGAGTGCGGCCTATTCTTTCGATGTCGGAACCATGCCGCAGAACCTGTGGCCGAATGCTCCATCGTTCGAAGACTCACTTACTCTCAGCTGGGACTCGGTTAACGGTGCCACTCACTATGAAGTCTACGTGTCCCGCCCCGGAATTGCCGGACCGTTCTTTCGCTACACCCTTGCTGCGACCGCCAATGCCACCACGCACTCAACCAAAATTCTGCAGTCTCAGGCGGGAACGCCGGTCGTTGATAATGGGGACGGCGTGCTGACTGACGGTGAAATGCTGCGACTTGACGCAGACGGCAACCCGATTCCGTACTTGCTTGCGAACGGTGACTACGACTTCTGGGTGCGAGCTGTTAATAAGGGCGAGGGCCTGCCCAACGTGTATGGTGTGTGGAGCTCCACAACCAGCTTCAGCACTCTGGTCGGACCAACCATCACGGCACCGGTGGCCGATCAGGGAGTCGTAACGGCACTGCAGCCAACCATCGAATGGACGCCGATCCATGGCACGGCGCGGTACGAGATCCTTGTTCACAAATTCAGCTCACGTCCACCGTTCCTCGAAGCGACAAATATCTCGACAACTTACACGTTTACTGAAACACTGGCACAGGGCCAGTACACGATCTGGGTGCGAGCCGTTAACACACGCGGCGATTTTTCGCCGTGGAGTGCGCCGTATACAATTACCGCCACCGGCGGGGCACCAGTCGTCACTTCGCCTACAGAATCGCAGGTTGTTGATTTTCCCGTGTTTACCTGGGTGGCCGTCGACGGAGCTGCGTCGTACGAAGTCTGGGTCTCGTATCTGGGAGTTGACTTTACATTTATCAATGTGGAGGGCATCACGGGAACCAGCTACATGCCCATCGATCCGACGGACCCGAATTCCGTGCCCCTCAACGCTGGCGACTATCGAGTCTGGGTGCGAGCCATCTTTGCCGACGGCACCAGAGGGCTCTGGAGCAAACCTGTGAACTTCGTCGGTGGCATCGTTGTTGATACGGACGAAACTCAGAATTCGGTCGAATTGGTGACGAGCGTTGAGGTTGACCTGGTCGCCGCAGAAGTGCAGCAGGTCACCCGATGGGTGCCTGAAGACCTGCCCTCGCAGCAGCCAATCGAATCAATCGGCGCGGATGAGACGCCGGATGGTGGTCCGGAATCTGACCGGGTTGATGATCCTGCTGCACTGATGATCCAAAATGCAGCGACAAACGCCCTGCCTTCCGATGTTGTCGCTCGCATTGCTCAGGAGTGCGTCGACACGGAGTGGTGGGACAACGCCAATTGAAGTCGGATGAGGCAGCGGACAGACGCCAATTGGGTGATTCCGCACGGTCTGGCATTCAACGGCGGATTTCCAGGTTCCCCGCAAACGACAAAGTACGCTGCAACCCCTCCGTATTTGCAGTGTCTGGTTGCCCGAGGCACCGGGTGTCCGTAAAATGACCGCTTCGCCGCGGCTCCACGCCGTCACTCGCTGTAGAGAATCTGTTTTCGCAGCAAATTCCCATGTTTTCTGACAAAGTCCCGTGAGATGAGACACGTTCTTTCTGCGCTGGTTGTGAATCAGCCGGGTGTCCTGGCCCACATTTCCGGAATGCTTGCATCGCGAGCATTCAATATCGACAGCCTGGCCGTCGGCGCCACGGAAAACGAAGAGTTTTCTCGCATCACGTTCGTGGTGAAAGAGGACCGGAAAAAGTTCGAGCAGGTCCGCAAGCAGCTCGAAAAAATCGTCACCGTCGTGAAGGTCCAGGACTACGTGGAACAGGAATTTGTCGAGCGTGACCTGATGCTGATCAAAGTCAGCACTGCAAACGGGCAACGTTCAGAGATTCGTGAACTGACGGATATTTTCCGCGGCCGAATTGTGGACGTCGGGTCGGAACACGTGATGATCGAGATCTCCGGCCAGGAGAACAAGATCGAGGCTTTTATTGACAGAATGCGTGAATTCGGCATTCTGGAGATGGTTCGAACCGGTCGAATCGCGATGCTGCGTGACGAAACGATCACTCAGGATCTGCCGCCGGACGTAATTCCTGAATGTTCGGAAGCATCCGCGTCCTGACCTGATCTTGCCGCGTTCGTGCTGTATTCTGGCTTCCGGAATCAGAGCGGCGACGCATGTCCTGACAACCTGCAGGTGGCCCTGCGGCAACCTTCCGGTGGCTGCAGATTCGAGAGCCAGCATTAGCTTCGCCCACCGGGCAGCCAACCCAACAACCAGACATATCCAACTTCACTCTTCAATACCGAGAACCGTACTCTCAACGAGGTCAATTCGATGGCAGCTAAAGTTTATTACGATGACGACGCAGACCTGAGCCTGCTGAAAGACAAGACAATTGCCATCATTGGCTACGGCAGCCAGGGACATGCTCAGGCTCAGAACCTGCGCGACAGCGGGTGCAACGTGATCGTCGGTCAACGGCCCGGCGGACCCAACTACGACCTCGCCAAAAGCCATGGTTTCGAACCAATGTCTGCGGCTGACGCGACTGCCGCGGGCGACCTGGTCAACATTCTGCTGCCGGACGAAGTCCAGGGCGACGTGTACCGCAACGACATTCGTAAAAATCTGAGCCCCGGCAATCTGCTGATGTGTTCGCACGGATTCAACATCCACTTTAGCCAGATTGTCCCGCCTGAGGGTGTGGACTGTGCACTGGCAGCTCCCAAAGGTCCGGGACACCTGGTCCGCAGCGAATACGAAAAAGGCGGAGGAGTCCCCAGCCTGATCGCTCTCAGCGAAGGAGCTTCGGAAACCTCACGTCAGCTGGCTCTGGCTTATGCCAAGGGCATCGGTGGCACGCGCGGAGGCGTCATTGAAACGACGTTCGCCGAAGAAACTGAGACCGACCTGTTCGGTGAACAGGTTGTGCTGTGCGGCGGAGTTTCCGCATTGGTCAAAGCCGGCTTTGAAGTTTTGGTCGAAGCAGGCTACCAGCCGGAAATGGCCTACTTTGAATGCATGCACGAACTCAAGCTGATCGTGGACCTGTTCTACGAAGGTGGTTTGAATTACATGCGATACAGCGTGTCCAACACCGCCGAGTACGGTGACTACACCAGTGGACCACGAATCGTCACCGAAGAAACCAAGGCCGAGATGAAGCGAGTTCTGGAGGATATTCAGTCGGGCCGATTTGCTCGCGACTGGCTGCTGGAAAACAAAGCCGGCCAGGCGTCGTTTAAGGCAACTCGCCGTCGAGAACGCACACATCAGATTGAAACTGTCGGCAAAGATCTCCGCCGCATGATGACCTGGATCGATTCCAAGGAAGTTTAGAGCGGTCCGCGCATTCTTCGGAACTGTTCTGGCGCGCGGGCTTCGGTGCATTTGCTGGTTCTGCGGGCATGTCGTTCGTGATTTATTCTCCCGCTTGCGGGAGAGTCGAGCCTAAGCGAGGAGAGGGGGGCCGCGCTGAAACCTCCCCTCGCTTAGGCTCGACCCTCCTTGAAAAGGAGGGTTATGTCGAAATCGAACGCTCGCCCATCCTCCCGCATTCGTCGGATGCCCCAGGCCTGGCGCGCCCTTTACGGCCACGGATCAGCGCGATGCGTTGTCGATCCCCGCTTCCGTCAACCATGGTTCAATCGCGGTCGCCCAGCGTTCGTAGCCCTCTTCGCTCAGGTGCAGAGCATCCGGCATGATGTTCCTGGATATCGTGCCGTCAGATTGCGTGAACACGTCGCCAATGTCCAGATAGTGGACTCGCTGACCGTCAGCCAGTCGACGGATGTGTTGATTAATGGCGATGTTGTTCAGCCGCCGAACGTCCAGCGACGATTGCCCGCGCGGGAAGATGCCCTGCAACAGCACCTTCGTGTTCGGTGATCTTTCAGCGAGGATCTCCAGAATACGTTCCACACCCTGCGCCACCTGTTTAGGGTTCTGCAGAAAATGGCCGGTGTTGTTGGTGCCGATCATCACCACCGCCACCCTGGGCTTGATGTTGGCCAGATTACCGTGAGTCAGTCGCCAGATGACATGCTCAGTACGGTCGCCGCCGATTCCAAGGTTGATGGCTTTGCGATCGCCGTAGTATTTTTGCCAGACGTTTTTGCCCCGTCCTTCCCAGCCCTGAGTGATGGAATCGCCGATAAAGGCCAGTTCGACGTCTCCCTTTCTGGCATTGGCCGTCAGCTGAGCGTCTCGTGCCTGCCAGCCCGCCTCATCGCCCCGAGTCGCCGGAAGGACAGCCGGGTTGACGTCGTAGAATTCGTGCAGATCGACGTAGCGTTTCTTCAGCCCTTCCAGAATTGACGCGTATGCGGGATCGCCGTGGACAC
>LWDU01034378.1_pt1 | contig 20749 bp, 21 predicted proteins | sample 727161 | NCBI WGS metagenome assembly LWDU01 (sample SAMN04566230, study PRJNA314399) | hydrothermal vent metagenome | isolation source: deep sea hydrothermal plume seawater | place: Mexico: Gulf of California, Guaymas Basin | collected 2004-07-11
TAATATTATTACTATATAAAGTTTAACATATGTATATTTAATTTTAATAAAGGCTATAAAATGTTCTTGTATCAAAATAAAACAAAAATATCTTTTTTATTAATGTTATTACTTATTTTGTCTGCATGTAGTGGGGCAGGAACAAAAATTGCAGGATTATATGAGGATACTTTTAGTGAAAAAAATGAAAAAATTTGTCCAAAAGTTAAATTTATTGAAGGTATAGATAAAATCAAATTTAAAGAAGAATCTAAGAATATATATGAAGTAAATTTTTTTGAAGTTAAATGGAAGTGTTATTCTTATAATACTCCAAACAAACAAGATATAGATAATAACATAGAGTTAGATATAAAATTTAAAATAGATTATGAAGATAATATTAAAGTATTTAAGGTAGAAAAATTTAGTTTCGTATTAGCTATATTAAATGAAAAAAATGAAATAATTATAAAAAATAAATTTGATAGATCATTTTTAAATAAAGAAAATTCAGAAATACTTAATAATCAAAATGGTATTATTAACATAAAGCTTAAAGACAATAATAAAGATATATCTCAATATTTATTATTATTAGGGTTTATTCAATAAATTATTTTTTACTAAGAAGATGATAAAGTTGAAGGTATATTTTTAATAAAATTATCAAATATTTTATTTGATTTATCATTATTCAATTCCTTTGCTACAATATATTCAACAGATCTTAACGTTATAGTTGTGATTTTATTTTTTACATTATTTGCAGCTTCAGTATGCATATATTGAATTTCTCTCTCAGCAGATACATTTTTTCTTTCTATTTCATTATTAATATTTTCTAAATACAATGTAGCATTTTTTAGAGCTAGTTTTTTTTGGTTTAAAATTAGTTTTTCAGTGGCTGCTTTATGATTTGCTAATGCTTCCTGGCTCGCTTTAAGTAAGTTTTGAGCATCAACAAGAGCACTTTCTGAATTATCAATTTTCTCTTTAATAGTATTTGATCTATTATCTAAAGCAGTATTAGCCGCTTTAGTCGCTTTTTTTGCAACAAGAATTACAAACAAAATAAAGGCCATTAATATCCAGAATTTTTCATCTAAATTTATACCTAGAAATTGTGGATAGTTACTTCCTTCTGCCGCTAAAGAAGGGAATGAGTAGAATAATGCATAAAATAAAGTTAATATTTTGATGCCTTGATTTTTAATTCTATTCATTTTTATAATTCTCTGAATATTTATTAACAATTTTCTTTAAAATAGTAGTATTTGGTTTTGTAAAATATATTTTTTTTATAATATTTTCAGCAGCTTCGCTAGAAATTTTTTCAATATTTTTATTAAAACTTTCTATTTCTTTTGTAAGTTTTATTTTTTCTTGTGTAATTTTTGTATTGATATTTTTCTGACATTCTTGAATTTTTTGTTCAGCTTCTGCAGTACTTTTCTGGGAAATTTCATTTACTAATACTTTAATACTTTCGTTAGTCTCTTTTATTGCTAATTGGTGCTGTTTATTAGCTTCATCTATTTTGTTTCTTATTTCTTCAGCCTTATTTAAATTATTTATAACTTTCATATCTCTAGTTGAAATTATTTCAGAAATTCTAGGAAGTGCAATATATTTCATAGAGAAATAGAGTATTAAAAATATTATAAATAGCCATACTAATTGAGGCATGAAATCTGGAATAACCATTTGAGGCATGCTGCCACCTTTACTTTCAGCAGCCATAGAAGGGTAAGTGCAAAAAAATATATAAAATATAGTTAATATTTTTATACTCTTATTACGGATCATTTTCTTAGCCTTTTATTAGATTAGATTAAGGTTTTTATTTAAATTCCTAGCTGAACATAATTAGGAATGCCATCACTAAGGCATAAAGCGCTACAGCTTCTGTCAGTGCAAACCCTAGCAATACATTACCAAATACTTTTGACGCTGCACCAGGGTTTCTCATAGAGCCTGCAACATATTGGCCAAATATATTACCTATGCCGACACCAGCTCCTGCTACACCAATAGTTGCTAATCCTGCACCTATTAATTTTGCTGCTTCTATATCCATGTTAATTCTCCTTTTTTTATATTAATGTTCTGGATGAAATGAGTCACTTAAATACAAACAAGTTAACACTGCAAATACATAAGCTTGTAAAAAAGCTATTAATGTTTCTAAAATATATAATAATACTATAAATAAAAATGGTGCAATTCCAAATATACCTAAAGCCACAACAAAACCTGCAAACACTTTAATCATTGTATGGCCAGCCATCATATTTGCTGCCAATCTTACAGCAAGACTTATAGGCCTAGAAATATAAGAAACTATTTCTATAGGAACTAAAAGTGGTGCTAAAAATATAGGAACTCCTCTGGGAAGAAAAAGCCTTAAATATTTATGGCCATGCAATACAAAACCTAAAATAGTGGCTAATAGAAATATGCCAAATGCAAGGGCAAAAGTCACAATTATATGACTAGTAACTGTAAAGCTATAAGGAATTAATCCGAGTATATTACAAAATAAAATAAACATAAATAAAGTGTAGACTAGAGGGAAGAATTTTTTTCCATCCTTACCTAAGTTATCTTTTGTCGTATTATATATCATTTCATAGCTCATTTCGGCTAATGATTGTAAACGTCCCGGAACTATAGATTTTTTTTTAGTAGCATAAATTAAAAATACATTTAAAATTATCAAAACTGCTATCATCATTAGTGAAGAATTTGTTAATGATATATCAATACCACCAATCTTCATTTCAAAGATTCTATGAATTGTAAATTGATCTAATGGAGAGTGTTTTTCTGTCAATTTTTATCCTTAAACTATGCTTAAAAATTAATAATATGTTATTAATTATTTTGCAATTTTTTTGCTGATTTATATGAAGTGTAAATACCTGATATAAAGCCAATAATCAAAAAAATTATTAATAAAATTGGTTTTGTGTCAAAAAAGTAATCTAAAGTCCAGCCTATTGATCCCCCTACTATAATATTAGCAAATAATTCTGAAACAATTTTAAATGCATGAGGAAATCCACTAAATTGTCTATTTTTATTAGTTTCTTCTTCATTTATTTTATTTGCCTTAATATTATCTAGTTTTTTAGATAAGTTCTTTAATGAATTTTCTAAATCATCTACTTTTTTTTGGTTAGACATATATTTAAACCCTAAAAAACTTATGATTTTTGCAAAACATAATGTATACAAACGTCACTGTCAAGAAAGCCTAATAAATATAAATATATATGACATTTTATTATGCAATTTTAATTTTTTCTGCTTCTTTTAATGATACTGAAACCAATTGAGATACTCCTGGTTCTTGCATTGTAATACCATATAATCTATCCATTCTTGCCATGGTTAATCTATGGTGGCTTACAATTAAAAATCTAGTATCAGATTTTTTTGAAATAGAAGTAATTAAGTTTAGGAATCTATCTACATTTGATTCATCCAAAGGAGCATCAACTTCATCTAAAACACAAATTGGAGAAGGTTTAGTAAGAAATACTGAAAAAATTAAAGCCATGGCTGTTAAGGCTTGCTCACCTCCAGAAAGTAAGCTCATTTGTTGTAGTTTTTTCCCTGGAGGAGAAGCCATAAGTTCTAGACCTGATTCTAATGGATCATCTGAACCCTCAAGTTTTAAATAGGCTTCACCTCCACCAAATAAATCTGTAAATAATTCTTTAAAATATTTATTAACTTCTTCAAATGCTTCTATTAACCTTGATCGTGCTTTTTTGTTAATAGATCTTATGCTTGTTCTTAATTGACTAATAGCATTCATTAAATCATCTTTTTCCTTTTCTATTTCCTCTAATTTTATTCTTAAATTTTCTGAGTCTTCTTCTGCTACTAAATTTACTGGTCCTATTCTTTCTCTTTGTATTATTAACTTTTCTAATGCAAAGTTGGATTCTTCGGTATTAATTACTTCTATAGATGTATCAATTATTTGATTAAATTTGTCAGGAGTAATATTGAGTTTTTCATAAATTCTTTCTTTATCATTATTCTTTCTTTCAAGAGACTGTTGTAATAGACCCTCCTGTCTGGCTTTATTTTCCCTATAATTTATTAGTTCTTCATTATAAGATCGAAGTTCATTAATTATACTTTTGTTAGTATTCTCTTTATTAGATAGTTTATCAGATGATTTAATTAATTTTTCTTTTAAATTATCAATTTCCTTTAAAACTTTAATTTTAGATTCTTCTATTTGTATAGGCTTAAGGTCAAGATTTTTTAGATTTATTTCAGCATTGTCTTGATTGCTTTTAAGATTATTAATTCTATTTATGATATTATTTATTTGTGCATCTAACCTAGACTTCTCATTTTTTAATTGATTTAATTGATTTCCTCTATTCTCAATACTACTTAATTCTTTTTGGTATATTGAAATTTTGTTGCTTAGGTCAATTTTATTTTGTTTATTTTTAATAGTTATTTCATCAATTTTATTTTTAAGAGTTTCTATTGAAATTAAAGATTTTTCTTTGTTAAGATAATTATCCAATTCATTAGATAATGTCTGAAGTAAATGTTCATATTTTGATTTAGATGATTCCAGAATTGCTAATTTTGTTCTGTTTGCATTGTTATTTTCTATATAAATTGAGAGAGAATTTTGTTGTTGATCTATAATATTTCTTATATCTATTTTAGTATTATTTATATTTAGTAAAATATTATTGTGTTCTATTTTATTTTTTTCAGCTAATTCTATTTTAGCATTTAAATTTAAAATTTCAGCTTCATATTTACTTTTATTCTCCTGAGCATGTTTAATATTAGAAGTAAGGTCTATAAGGTTTGTTTTATTTTGTAATATTTGATTAGCGGGTGTTTTAGCATCTTCAGTATGTGTATATCCATCCCAACGCCATAACCCTCCAGTTTTAGTAACTAGCTGTTGGCCAGGCTTAAGTTTATGTTGAAGGAGGTCACCTTCTTCAGGTGTATTAACTAAACCAGTCAATTTTAAAATATTTAAAACTTCAGGAACTCCTTTTGCATATTCAGCTAAATTAATGATGCCTTCCGGAAGATTTTTTAAAGAATCTTGTTCAATATTTCTCCATTCAATTGACGATTTTTCTAGTGAAGCTTTTAAACCATGACCTAAACTAGCCTCAATAGCTTTCTCAAAGCCTTTAGGAAATTTAAGGTAATTTATTACAATATTTTTTTCATTACTTTCAAATAATTTAGTTAAAATATCTTTAGATGCATTATATTCAGCAATATTTCTTAACTTATCATGTAACATTAATATATTTTGATTAATTTTTTCATTATATTTTTTAATTTCTGCATTAATTACATCTAATTTCTTAATAGTTGCCTTTTCATTGATATCTTCTTCATTTAATTGTTTTTTAAGAGTATTTATTTCATTAGAAAAAACATCTTTTTTAACACTATTCTTGTTTGCATTATTTAATTTTTCTAATTCAGCTATGGTATTTTTTAAGTTGTCTTTAGTGTCTTCTTTTTGGAGATTTAGTTTAGATATTTCATTTTTTAAATTTTCTCTTTGTGATATATTATAACTTAAGACTCTTTCCGATTCTGTTAAAATTTCAGAATTATTAGCCTCTTCTTTTTTTGCATTTTCTAAATCTGCTTTGAGTTTATTGAGGTTTATATTTGGGTTATTAGAATTTATTTTACTTATCTCATTAGATAATTCTTTAAATTGAGTATCCAATTCTATCTGTAATTTTTCTTCATTTAGTATTTCCATTATTACATATTTAATATTATTTTTTTGATTAATTTGCTCTAAAGAAATACTTTCCTTTTCCTTAAGAAGAAGGTCATATTCAACTTTTAATTTATTTAATAGATTAGAATACTTTTGACTTTCTTCTCTTAACGGAGATAAATCATTTTCTGCTTTTTGTTGTATAAGTGACTTACTAGAAATTTTTCTTGTAATTTTGTCCACATTTTCTTTAAAATTTTCTAATTCTTTTTTATTATCTTCTATGTTTTTAATATTTTTTTTCCAACGTTGATAGAGAATTATTGCTTCTGTTTTTCTAATATTTTCTGAAATATTTTTATAACGTTTTGCTTGATTAGATTGTTTAGATAATTCTTTTAATCGCATTACATCATTAGTAATAATTTCTTCTAATTTTTCAAGGTTAACTTCTGTAGATTTTAGTTTTAGTTCAGTTTCATGTTTTCTTGCGTGAATTCCTGAAATTCCTGCAGCCTCTTCAAGAATTTGCCTTCTTTCTTGTGGTTTAGAATTAATAATTTTTCCTACTTGTCCTTGGTCAACTATTGCATTTGATCTTGATCCGATTGCTATATCAGCAAATAAAATTTGAACATCTCTTTGTCTTACTTCTTTATTATTAATTCTATATGTAGAACCTGCATCTTTCTCGATTTTTCTAGAAACTTCTATTTCATCACTATTTGTATAAGTTTGAAGTAATTCTTCATTATTATTTTCTATAGTTAATGTGACTTCTGCTGAATTTCTTGATGGGCGTCCTTTAGTGCCTGCAAAAATGACATCATTCATTTCACCAGCCCTAAGTCGAGAAGGCCCTGCTTCTCCCATATTCCATTTCATGGCTTCTACTATGTTTGATTTGCCACAACCATTTGGACCAACTAGTCCTGTAAGCCCTGGTTTGATGTCAAGTACAGTTGTATCAACAAAAGATTTAAAACCTGTAATTTTTAATCTAGTAAATTTCATTAAGAAGCCATATATACAACATATTGTATGATTGATTTTTTAATTAACAAAATGTTCTTTCATCTAATAGTAAATTAATTTATAAGTTGTTTTAATTTTTTAAGATCAAATTTACCTTCAACTTTTTTACCATTTACAAAAAAAGTAGGCGTTGCCTCAACTCCTTTAATATCTATAGCATATTTTCTACCTGCAAGTAATGATTTCCATCTCTCTTGATTTTCTGGTGTTTCTTCTAGACAGGATAAAATAGTTGATTCTTCTAAACCTAAAGGCTTTAATATATTGTATATATTATTAACAATATTGTCTGATTGTGTCCATTCCGTTTGTTTTTGAAAGAGTCTATTCAGTACTGGAAAAAATTGTTCGTCATTCATGCATTGAGTAACCATCGCGCCTAACATAGCGCCTCTATCAAGAGGGAAATCATTAAACACTAGTTTTGCCTTTCCTGAATCAATGTATTCTTTTTTTATATCTTTTATAGTGTTGTTATGAAAATTTGCGCAATGACCGCAAGACATAGAAGCATATTCTTCTATAATAATTTTTGCATCTTCATTTCCTATTACTCTTCCTGGCAGAGGTTTTGGAGTTTCATCTGCAAATGATGAAAGTGGCAATACAAAAAATATTATAAATATAACTCTAATTAGGTTCTTCATTTTTAAACTCCTCACAAATTTATAATTTATTTTATCTCAGAAAAAAATGATTTTGCAAAACTATTAAGATTTTCTTTTAGTTTTTCATTTTTGACTTTGTTTAGTATAGACTTTAATGTATTATTTTCTTTAGTAGATAGAGTATTTTTTTTTTTAATTATAGTTTTATTTTCAATTTCTATTGTTCCTTGTTTAATTTTTATATTAGTAATGGCTTTGTACCCCATCATAAATGATATTCTATCGATAATTTTTGGAATAGCATATTGAAATTCTAGTGCATGAGAGCTGCTACATTTAACAATAAGTAATTTATTCTGAGTGAGCGATTCTGGTATAGTATAAGAACCTATCTCATCTCCTACTATATCCTTCCAATTTGTAAGTATTTTTTGTTCTTTAAAGCCTCTTTTTTTAAAAATATCTTTAGTAATACTGCTAGATATAATACTAATTCTTTGAGGTTTATATAGTTTTTTTGAGTTCATATTTCATAATCAATGTATAATGTTATATTGTTTAATTTATTTAAATATTTAATAGTTAAATTATGGAAGATCTTAGCCTTGGATACAAATAAAAAAATTTTAAAATGGTTTGATAAAGAAAAAAGAAATTTGCCTTGGCGAAACTCGGATAAGTCATCAATAGATGTGTATAAAGTATGGATTAGTGAAATTATGCTTCAGCAAACAACTGTTAATGCTGTAATTCCGTATTTTGAAAAATTTATAAATAAATTTCCAGATATTTATTCTTTAGCTAATTCTAAAATAGAAGATGTTTTATCTTCTTGGGCAGGATTGGGGTATTATTCACGTGCGAGAAATATTCATAAGTGTGCAGAAATAATTGTAAGACAGTTTGATGGGGTTTTTCCTAAAATAGAAATTGAGTTAATTAAATTACCTGGCATAGGAGATTATACGGCTAATGCTATATGTGCAATTGGCTATAACTGTGTGGCTATAGCAGTTGATGTTAATATAGAAAGAATAGTTTCTAGAATATATAATAAACATAATGCGAAAAAAGCTAAAATAAAATCTTTAATAAGAAAAATTATTCCTAATGACAGGCCAGGTGACTTTACAGAAGCATTAATGGATTTAGGATCAAAGGTCTGTAAAGTAAGAGATCCTAATTGTATAATTTGCCCATTAAATTCTATATGTAAAACTTATTTAGAAAATAAAGGTGCTCTATTTAAAATAGTTAAAAATCGTAAAAATATAAATATTAGATACGGTAATTGTTATATAATTTGTAGGTATAAAGATAATAAATATTTTTTTATTAGGAGACCTAATAATGGCCTTTTAGGTGGAATGTTATCTTTTCCTTCATCTAAGTGGTTAGAAGATAAAAATAAATTATATAATGAAGAAGAATTTGAAGGTATAATAAATAAAAGTAATGTAAACAAGTCTTCATATTTGGTAACTCATACATTTAGTCATTTTAAATTAATTCTAAATATATATTCTTTAAAGATAAAAAATATTATGGAGTTGGAGGGTGACTGGTTAGAATTAGATAAAGCTTTTCATCAATTACCTTCATTAATGAAAAAAGTAGCTAACACTATTTAATGAATTTCTTTTTTATTGTTTCTAATTTTTTCTCTAAGTTTATTTATTGATACTAATTTTCCATTTTTTTCATAATGCCAATAATCCCAGCCATTACAGGCACTGTATCCTTGTAATTTAGCACTAACCTTATGAATTGAACCTTCAAACTCTTTATCAGCTAACAAACTTCCATCTGCCCTTATAGTAGCTTTATGCTTTTTGTTTATATCATGAAGTTTAGCACCTATTTTAAGCATTCCATTATCAAGTAAACTTCCAAATGGAATTTTTATTTCGGCTTTTAAATTTTTAGTAATATAAAGCTCTTCATTTCTAAGCTGTTTTATTAATTTAATTCTTTTTTTAGCATATTTCATATATTCTTTATTTTTTTCAATTCCTATAAAGCTTCGTCCAAGTCTTTTTGCAACAGCACCACTAGAACCTGTTCCAAAAAAAGGATCTAGAATTTTGTCTCCAGGTTGTGAAGAGGAAATAATAATTCTATGTAATAGAGATTCAGGTTTTTGTGCTGGATGTAAAGTTTTTCCTGAATTTTTAATTCTTTCTTTTCCTGAGCAAATCGGAAGAGACCAATCAGACCTCATTTGTTTGTCATCATTTAATACTTTCATAGCTTTATAATTAAAGGTATATTTTGATTTTTTATTTTGACTAGCCCAAATAATTGTTTCATGTGCATTGGTAAACCTATTACCTTTAAAATTAGGCATCGGGTTTGATTTATTCCATATTATATCGTTTAAAATCCAAAAATTTAAATTTTGAATTACTGATCCAACCCTATATATATTGTGGTATGAACCTATAACCCATATTGTTCCATCTTTTTTTAAAATTCGTCGCGCTTCTGTTAACCAATTTAGAGTAAAAGCATCGTATGCTTTAAAACTATTAAATTTATCCCAATCGTGACGTACACCTTTAACATCTGTTTGGTCTGGCCGTAATAAAGGTTTTGATAATTGAAGGTTATAAGGAGGATCAGCAAAAACCATATCTATAGAATTGTCTTTTAATTTAGACATTTCTTTAATACAATCACCTAATATATATTCTTCACTCATATTTATCTCTTTTTACGATTTAAAAAATTAATATAATATCTATTTTAGCAACTTAAAAGTTTTTCTGTGATAAGAAGTTGTTCCATAAGATCTTATTATTCTATAATGTTCTTTAGTACCATAGCCAACATTTTTTTTAAAATTATATTTAGGATAAATTAATCCAATTTTATTCATAAGGTCATCTCTATATTCTTTTGCAACAATAGAAGCTGCAGCAATAGATAGACTTTTGGTATCACCTTTAATAATAGTTTTTGTTTTACAGTTAATTTTTGGAGAATATATGCCATCTATTAATGCTAAGCCAGTATGTTCTTTTAATTGTTCAAAAGCGCGTTTCATTGCGAGTAAACTTGCATTAAGAATATTAATTTCATCTATTTCTTGACTGCTAGCTTCTCCAATTCCAATGTCTAAAGCATATTTTTTTATATTGGCAGCTATTTTTTCTCTTTTAATTTTAGATATTTTTTTTGAATCATTAATTCCTTCAGGTATTGTATCAAAATTTATAATAACTGCAGCAGCAACTACTGGCCCAGCTAAACAGCCTCTACCTACTTCATCTATGCCACAGATATAACCTTTAACACTGTTTTTATAAGATTTTTCTATATTTAGATTAGGTAAAATTTTATTCATTATTAAATTTTATCTAGATTCTCTATACCAAGCGGAAAATATTATTATAATACTTAAAATAAGTATGAAATACCATGGTGTTATAGAGGTTTGTCGTAAGTTTTTAATAAAATATTTTTCATTTTTTATTAGTTGAATATTTTTGCTTTCATTTTGGAATTGACTTTTATTTAAGTGTTTTATGTCTGGAATATTATTTTGACTATTTATCCAGTTAATAGAACCCATATTTTTATCTACTATGGGTTGTATAATTTGCTCTGTACTTCTGACATCTAAATATTCAGAAGAATTGTAATTGCCTACTATTATTGAAATTGAAGAGCTGCCTGATGATAATTTCCATATACCCTGTTCTGGAGATAGTATTTTTCCAATTTGCTTGCCATTACCTAATTCTTCTAGGAATACTTCCATTTTTTTATTACTTGGTGATATAAGGGATATGGGTTTATTATTTAATACTAAAGAATTTCGCGTTATCAAAATTGTGTTATTTTCTACCTTTGCAGATAATTCATTCTCTTCAAGCTCTGGCTCTTTCATTAGCCAGTGTACCAGCCTTCTTAATAGGTCAGCTTGTGGTCCTTTATTTTTTTCAGATCTAGACCATACCCAAGATTGATCAGATAAAATCTGAGCTACTCTACCTTGTCCAATGCGGTTTAAAATTAATAAAGGCCTATTTTCAGGACCTTCTAAAAGAACATCTCCAGATATGGTTAAACCTTCTACCATTCTATACCAAGGACCCCAATCAGTTTGCTCTTGGTCATCTTTTAAATTAGCTGTTACAGGATGTCTTAATCCATCATTTGTAATACTAGGTATAAACTTTTGAGTAATAACTTCACCGGTAGGTTCAGTAGGTAAAATATTTTGTAATGGAGATTGTGATAAACTATATGGTCCTGCATAGGCAGGTCCTGCAGTATCTAAGAGAGCACCCCCATTCACAACATACTCTACAATATTTTTTAAATAATATGGAGGAAGTATTCCCCTTAAATGGTATTGATCAAATATAATTAAGTCAAAATCCTTCAAATTCAATTGAAAAAGTTCGCGTGTTGGAAAAGGTATTAATGATAACTCTCCAATAGGAGTTAAATCTTGTTTATTAGGTGGTCTTAGTATAGTAAAATGTACTAAGTCAACTGAAGGGTCAGAATTTAAAAGATTTCTCCAACTTCTTAAGCCCATATTTGGTTCCCCAGAAACGAGCATTACTTTAAGCCTTTCCCTAATGGCATTAATTTCTATAAGAGATTTATTATTTTGTAGTGTTAACTCTTCTTGTCCTGGTTCTACATCAATATTTAAAGTAGTAATACCTGCTCTATCTAACGGCAAGGTTATAATAACAGTTTCTCCAATTGTAATCGATCTAGATTGCTTGATATCATTATTCATATTAATTGAAACTAAGGCATTAGGAACTTTGGATGAAGTATCTTCAACTTTAATTTTCATTTTAATTTCTTCACCTACTATTCCAAACCTAGGTGCAGATTCAATAATTAATCTCCGATCTTTTTCATTTTTTTCTCCGGTAAGTAAAAAATTCATAGGTGCTTTAAAATTATAAGAATCAAGATTCTTTGGCATGTCTTGAATTTGGCCATCAGTTATAATTATTGCACCAGCTAGCCTATCTACAGGAATATCTCCAACCATAGAGCTTAATGGTTCAAATATTTTGGTTCCATTTTTACCATTAATTGTTTTAAAACGTAAATCTAAATTATCAATTTTTTCTAATTTTTTTTTTAGTTTATTATACGTTTGTTGAGCTATTTCTTTTCGATTATTAATACTTTGACTGGGACTTAAATCTAAGATTATAGCAACTGTATCTGGAATATTTTCTCTGTTTTCTGAAACTATTACTGGATTTGCTATACACATTAATATTATGCAAATTAAAATAGTTCGTAAAATGTTTCCTGAAGCTTTAAATTTAAAACCTATAAAAACCATGATTAGGCTTAAAAAAGATAAAATATAAAACAAACTATATGAAATATGAGGGTAAAAAGATATATTATTCATTATGCATTACTCGACTATTTTTTCTTTGTTTGATTTAGTATTTAATCTTTTTAAAATAGATTTTATATGTACTTGATCAGCCTTATAATTACCAGTCATTGAATACATAACCAAATTTATACCAAATCGATATGAAAATTCTCTCTGTTTTTCTCCTCCTGGTATTACTAAATAAATTGGTTTGCTGTTGGGTCCTTTTGCCCAAGCTGATGCCCAGTCATTTCCTCCAATTAAAACAGATGAAACTCCATCTCTAGAATTTTTAGCGGTGGCTTCAACCCATACATTTCCTCCAGTAAATCTACCTGGAAGTTCATCCAACAAATAAAAAGCTCTTCTTATTACGTGGTTATTGGGAACCTTAATAAGAGCTGGTAAGTCTAGAGCCTTTAAAATTATTTTTAAATTTTTTTGTTCTTTACTATTTATTTTAGAAATAATATTTGTAGGGCTTAGATCTCTAGTATCAAAAACTATTAAGCCTCCATTCTTCATATATATTTGTATTTTATTTATAATTGTATTGGATAGAATATTAGCTTTGTCAGTAATAGCCCAATAAATTATTGGATAAAAAGATATATCATCTTTACTTAAGTTAATAGCTATTGGAGGACCTGCTTCAATTGATGTTCTCTCTCTTAAAACTCTAGTTAACTCTAGTAATCCTAAGTAAGTAGTATCATCTATTTTTTGATTTTCTGTAACAATATAGGCCAAATGTGTTTCTAAAGCTGAAGCCCTATCCGCTGCCTCTATATAAGTTATATTAAAAGAAAAATAGAATCCTAATAATAAAAAACAAAATTTATATATATTAGCTATTTTATTTAGTTTTATTTTTCCTCTTATATTTAAGCTAATAAAATAATCTATAAAAATCAAAAATAATAAGATAATTAATAGAAATATTTTAAGGTTTATAGTATTTTCAGATTCATATTTTTCAAAAATAGTATCATCTTTAAAGGTAATTGTTTGAGGTGACAAAGTTTTAATGTTTTCTCCTAAATTAAGTGCACGCATATATAGCTTGTTCCCATAAAATCCTGGAGCATGTCCAGAAGATGGTATCAAATCTTTTAAATTAAAGTTAGTAGGCAATGCTTCGCTTGTTGGATCTATTAGACGACCAAAGCCATCTAATAATTTATAAGGAGCTAGAGGGAAGTCATTTGAGTTGTCTTGATCGCCAGAGGATAAATTTATTATCCGATCAAGAATCTCTACAAAGGCTCCTGTTAATGGTAAGTTTGACCAGTCTGCATTGGCTGTAATATGAAAAAATACATTCCAGCCTTTTTGATAATTTTGCCCTGTAATTAAAGGTGTTCCATCCTTTAAAGAAGCCCATGTCCTACTAGTTAGTTATAAGTATATCATCATTAATCTCTATTCCATTTAGTGGAGAATTTATGGGAAACTCTTTAATTGTAACGGGTTTTGACCAACTAAGCGCTCCTCCAAAAGCTCTTGAATTCATTGATCTTAACTTAACAGGAAGTAAGTCAGTATCTGCTCCTTCAAGGTTAGGGCCAGCAAATCTAATTAATATTCCTCCATTTTTTATCCAACCTTTTAGTTTTGTATTTAATTCTTCTCTAATAGTACCAACACCAGGAAGTATGATAACTGAAGTATCTTTTTTTATTAATTCTTCTAGATTGCCTATCTTAACTTCACTAAAGGAGTTGATTGCTCTATCTAGATAATAAGCTGGAGATAATAAAGGCTGAGTTCTAAATGATTCTTTATCTCCATAAATACCTACAGTTCTTTTTCTCCATTTGTCGTCAAATAGGTGAATGGATCCAGCATTATTTACATTTTCAATTGTTAAGGATATTAAGTCTTTTCTTAATTCACTTGGTATTAATAAATCAGTTTTAGTAATTCTTTCATTTTCTTTAAAAGATAGTTCTTGTCTATTTAATAATTTACCGTCAGCTCCATTCGCTCTTATAAATATTGTTTCTTCTAATGCACCAATATTTCTGGATATTTCTATACCTAATTTATTATTTGTTTTTGTTTCAACGGTAGTAATAATTTTTATTGAGGAGTTATTAAAGTAATTAACTACTGTAAGTTTTCCTATATTCTCAAGTTTGTTTAAAAGAATTTGAGAACTATCACCATTTTCATGATCAATTCCATCCCATAACCATACAATATTATATTTACTATCTTTAGATAAACTATCTAATTTTTTAATTAATGACGAATAATTAGATGGCCATGGATTAGGAGTAAGAGTTTCTATTACGGACTTTGCCTCTTTAGAAGTTATTATTATTAATTCATCGTTATTTATATTAATTTTTTTAGCTGTAGGAGCTAAAATTATAGATAATTTTTCTTGCTCAGCTTTGTCAATAAGTTCTAATAAATGATCTTTTCTTTTTTCCCAGTTTATAGAAGCAGACCAACCATTATCTATAATTAATAAAAGAGGGCCTTTATTAGGATAGTTGGGTTTTTCGTTATATATTGGATTAGAAAATGCAAGCACTAATATGGAAACTAGTAATATCCTAAAAATTAACAACCATAAGGGGGACTTGCTAGCAGTTTCTTGTTTATTGTCTAAATTTTTAAGAAACCTTATAGCAGGAAAAAATATATTTTGTGGAACAGGTGGATATATTTTTAGTAACAACCATATGCCAGGTAAAGATAATAATCCCCATAAAGCAAGTGGGTTTCCAAAAGTTAATGAAGATAGTAAAGACATCTTTATACGTCTAGCTTTATGCTGTTATAGTTAGATAAAGTATTACAAATATTTAATAAAGATGATTCTGGAGAATTATCTGTAGTATCCATGTAATATTTCCATGAATATGATAAAGCTAATTTTTTTACCTTGTTGCAGTGAGCTGTTATTGCTTTTTTATAATTATTTCTTATAGCTTCTGCGTTTCCAATGAGAATGCTTTCTTCTTCTTCTAATCCATTAAAGTTTATACGACCTTTAAATGGGAATGTTTTTTCCGCAGGGTCTAAAACATGGATTATATTACCGTTTATACCTCTACTAGAAAGTTTTCTTATAATTTCCTCTGTGTCTTTTATATCATTTAGAAAATCACTAATTAATATTACATCAGAATTATTTTTTATTTCATCTATATTAGGTCTGGATAAAAAACTCTCTTTAATCTTACTTGTAATTTGATTAGCAATAAAATTAATAACTTTATTTCCGTGCGATAGTTTAGAGTTAAAACCGTTAAGAACTATATTCTCCCCTGATTTAGAAAAAATTATAGTGAGAGCTAATGTTAATAAGTTTGCTCTATATATTTTTGGTTCAATCTGTTTGTTAGAGCTAAAATTCATTGATTTAGATGTGTCTCTCCAAATAACTATATCTTGAAGAGTATATAATTCTTTTTCTTTTACAAAAGTATCGTAAGATTTAGCAGATTTTTTCCAGTCTATTAAATGAGCAGGGTCTCCATATTCATATTTTCTAAATTGCCAAAAGCTATCTCCAACACCAGCTTTATTTCGATTATGCATACCTTCCCAAACAGTATTAGCTATATTGTTTGCCTTTATTAATAGGTTAGGTATTTGAAATGTTAACTTTTCAGCTTTTAGTCTCATGGTTATAATTCTTTGTTATTTTAAAAGTTTAACTAGTTCACTTATAACATTATTTAATGAATTTCCCTCTGCTCTAGCAGTATAGTTAAGATTCATTCTATGTTTTAAAATGGGCTCAGCTAGAGCTTTAACATCATCTATAGATGGTGAAAGCCTTTCTTGCATAATAGCTCTTGCCCTACAAGCTATCATCAAAGATTGGCTTGCTCTAGGACCAGGTCCCCACGATAGACTGTTTTTTACTGTCTTTAACTTTGAAGTTTCAGGTCTTGCATTAGTAACTAAAGTTAGTATTGCTTCTATTACCTGGTCTCCAACAGGAATAGATCTAATTAGCTTTTGAGCAGCAATTAATTGATTAGAAGAAATTATTTTTTTAGGTGCTAATTCTTTAGTTCCTGTGGTTGCTATAAGCATTTGTTTTTCTGAATCTTTATCAGCATATGTTATATTTGTTTGCATTAAAAATCTATCTAATTGAGCTTCTGGTAAAGGGTAAGTGCCTTCCTGTTCAATAGGGTTTTGTGTTGCTAATACATGAAAAGGTTCAGGTAGTTCATAGTTTTTGCCTGCTACAGTTACTATTCTTTCCTGCATAGCTTGAAGTAAAGCAGATTGAGTTCTAGGGCTTGCACGATTTATTTCATCAGCTAATAAAAATTGAGAAAAAACTGGACCTTCGATAAATTTAAAATTTCTTTTCCCTTTTTCAGATTCTTCTAATATCTCTGAGCCTATTATATCGGTAGGCATTAAATCAGGTGTAAATTGTATTCTTTTTCTGCTTAATCCCATTATGGTACCTAAGCTTCTTACTAATCTAGTTTTAGCCAAACCAGGAAGTCCTACTAAAAGTGTATGTCCTCCAGAAAGCAAAGTAATAATTATTTTATCTATTACTTTTTCTTGACCAAATACAATTTCATTAACATGGTTTCTTACATTAGAAATATTTGAACTAAGTTTTTCTATTTCTTTTAATTCTTTAGGTGTGTGTTTTTTCATCTTTTTACAGGCCTTTTTAAATTTTTAATAAACAAATAAGCATCTTTTACGACAGTTATCATAATTTTAGATTAAATAAAAATTATATAATAGATTTTAATTAATCTATTATATAAACATTAAGTATGAATAAAGCACCTTTTTTAATTGATGAATATGGTGAGTGGTACTATAAGGGTTCAAAAATCACTCGTAAGCCTATGGTTAAATTATTTTCTTCTATACTTATTAGAAAAGAAGATAATACATTTCATTTAAAAACTCCAGTAGAAGACGTTTTAGTTGAGGTATTGGATGTTCCTTATGTAGTAACAAGTTTGGATGTAGTAAATAATAATAATTTAATATTTATCTCTTTTGTTACAAATGTAGATACTGAATTTATAATTGGAAAAGATAATCCATTGTGGATGGAAGGAAAAGAAGATTCAAATGAATTAATACCTTATAGCTTAGTTAATAATGGTTTGATCGCCAAGGTTTCTAGGTCAGTATATTATGAATTGGCTGGGTTGTTAGATACGAAAAAGATAAAAAATATAATACATACCGGAATATATAGCGGCCATGAGTTTTTTATTTTAGATAAAGCAACTTCAAGAAATAATTTTATACAAAGTAGATAAAAAATGAATGAATTTTGTTTAAATATTAAGAAGAATCTAATTAGTAGACAGAATAAATTTGTTGAAGATATGAACACAAATAATAGAAAAAAAAACTTAAACATTGAAAGTAAAGATTATAAGATAGCTGCAGTTTTATTTCCTTTGATAGAAAAAAATAGTCAACTTAGTGTAATATTAACTACGCGATCTAAGGATGTGCCTTCTCACCCAGGGCAAGTTTGTTTTCCTGGAGGTAAATTAGATAAAGTTGATAAAAACTTAATTGAGTGTGCTAAAAGAGAAGCATTTGAAGAAGTAGGTATAAAGAGTAATCAAATACAAATACTAGGCAAGCTTGACGATTGTATAACAGGTACAAATTATAAAGTTACACCTATTATGGGTTTAATAAATAGTAATTATATGCCTGTTGTTCAAGAAACGGAAGTAGCTGATATTTTTGAAGTTCCTTTAGATTATTTTTTAGATCAAAGTAATAAGAACATAGAAAGTGGTAATTATAAGGGTAGGTCATATACTTATTATCAATTTAATTGGCAAGATAAAAAGATATGGGGGTCTACAGCAAGAATCATTGTAAATTTTTGCGAAATTATGAATTTGTATTAGTATAAATTATAAAGGATTATAGAATGAGCGCATTTATTATTAGATTTTTACCAATTATAATTTTCCTAATAATACTTTTAGTATGGTATTTATTAACTAGAAGAAATAAAGAAGAAAATAATTCTGCAAGGCCTCCTTGGTTTTTTTTTATAGTTATAACTATAATTCTATTTGGTATAATTTTAGTGTTATTTAGGTTTATGCAATTTGGAGAGGAGCCTGGTGGAACGTATGTTCCCCCTAAATTGACAGAAGAAGGTATAGAACCTGGGCATGTTAAACGTTAATTTAAATATATCTCCTCCTTGGTCATCTGGGGTGGCTTTTGATATTATGATGGCTTTAGGTGGCTCTGATAAAACTATGATAGTTGGTGGGGCAGTAAGAGATTGGTTATCTAATGTTCCCGTAAATGACATTGATTTTGCATCTAAATTATTGCCAGAAGAATCCATGAAAGTTTTAATAAATGCTGGTTATAATGTTAAGCCTATTGGCATAGATCATGGAACTATAACAGTATATAAGAATGGTAAAACATATGAAATTACAACTTTAAGAAAAGATGTTGTTACAGACGGAAGGCATGCCAAAGTAATTTTCGGAGGTTCATGGGAAGATGATGCATATAGAAGAGACTTTACTATTAATGCTCTTTATTCTGATGAATATGGATCTGTTCTTGATCCAACAGGTCAAGGGTTTAAAGATTTAGAAAGTAAAATTTTACGATTTATAGGTAAACCTCAAAAAAGAATAAAAGAAGATTATATTAGAATAGTTAGATATTTTAGATTTTTATCAAATTATTCTAATAATATAGATAAAAATTCTATAGATGCTTGTATCAAGTATTCTAAAAATTTAAATATAATTTCAGGTGAAAGAGTATTAAGTGAGTTAGAAAAAATATTTTTAGCAAAAAATGCTATAAATATAATTGATATTTTGGATATTAACAATGTAATGAATTCTATATATAATAGCTCTTTAATAGATAATTTTTTTTTAGATAAAAGTTTTTTAAAAAAATTACTTCCTGTCTTTCACTTAAATAAAAATAGGAAGTATTATGTTTTTATTCTCTATACTTCATTTATAATAGCTTTGCATAAAAATAAGAAAATTGATGCAAGCAAGATAATTACTTCAATTATAAATAGGTTTCATTTGTCAAATAATAATAAAACCTTATTAAAAAGAAATATTACTTGGATAACACAAAAAGAAAGTATTACTAAAACGTTAATAACTAACTTATGGTTAGATCATGGAGAATTGTTTGTATCAGATTTAAAAGATATTTTATCAATTATTGATAATAAGAAAGTTAAAATTTTATTAACCTTTTTTAATAATTCTCCACCTGTATTTCCAGTTTCAGGAAACGACTTAAAAAAGTTAGGCTTTAGTGAAGGTAAGAAAATGGGGAAAGTATTAAATATTATAAGAGACTGGTGGGTAAATAATGATTGTTTGCCAGATAAGTCTGAGTGTTTAAAATTTATTAAAAACAGATAAGAAAATTATGACCATGAGGCCATTGGAGGAAGAGACATAAATATTGCGTCTATGTTGCCTTCAGTTTTTAGACCAAAAGCAGTACCTCTATCATAAAGTAAATTAAATTCTACATATCTACCTCTTCTTATAAGTTGATCTTTCTTTTGTTTGTCATTCCATTCTTTGTGCATATTAGATCTAATAATTTTAGAATAGCTTTCTAAAAAGGTTTGCCCAATGTCTTTTACAAAATTAAAATCATTCTCAAAATTATTTTCTAAATAGTCAAAAAATATACCTCCTAGTCCTCTTTGTTCTTTTCTATGGGGTAAATAAAAATATTCATCACACCATTTTTTATATTTAGGATAATATAAAGGGTTATATTGATCACACGTTTTTTTAAGTTTTGAATGAAATATATTGCTTACAGATTTAGATCTATGCATATAAGTAGGAGTTAAATCTGATCCTCCTCCAAACCAATTTTTTGTTGTTCGAATAAATCTGGTATTAAAATGTGCTGCAGGAATTAAAGGAGAGTGCATATGTGCTACTAAAGATATGCCTGTCGCATAAAAATTAGGGTTTTTCTTTGCCCCAGGTATTTTATTTCTCATTT
>LWDU01044565.1_pt1 | contig 20735 bp, 15 predicted proteins | sample 727161 | NCBI WGS metagenome assembly LWDU01 (sample SAMN04566230, study PRJNA314399) | hydrothermal vent metagenome | isolation source: deep sea hydrothermal plume seawater | place: Mexico: Gulf of California, Guaymas Basin | collected 2004-07-11
CCACAAAAAAAGCCCCGTAAGGGGCTTTTTTATAATTATTAAAATTAATAACTCATATCCATTCCACCACCTCCAAAGCCTTCTCTATCGCCTGTAGAGCGTCTTTTTTGTTGCATTTTTCCAAAACTATAACTTAAAGATAAAGACACTGACCTTTTATCTCGACGGCGATCAGCCTCCATTATTCTTGTGTACGATTCTAAACTAATTTGATCAATTAATTGTTCTTCAGTTTCAATAGAAAATTTACTGTTATCTAATAAATCGCGTACTTTTATTGTCATTGTGAGTTTGTTATCAATAAATTTTCTCTGAAACGATAAATTCAGCGTAAGAGAAGGATTGATTTTCCCAGTTGTTATTTCCATGGGCCCTCTGTATCTACCTGATATATCTAATCTGCCTATCATGGGTATTGTTATCATGGAACTTCCCCATGCAAAATATCCTTTTGAATTTCCATTGAGATCAGATTCTCCAGAATCATAAGTCCTGGAATTCCATGTATTTAAACTCATCATAAACATTATGAGTGGCATTGGTCTATAATTAATAAAAAATTCAATACCATTCCTTTCCGATTGTCCGGCATTATCAGAATTCATTACTTCATAAGTCGTATCCTGGAAAACCAGATAATCTCTATCCCACCAGCTGATATTATCTGTTAAATGAGAATAATAGACGCCTGTATTCAGTGTAAGTTTTCTGGAATTACTAGAAAAATTCAAATCAACTACATCACTATATTCTGGCTTAAGATAGGGATTCCCCGTTCGAATGAATGATGTGTTATTTGTGCTTTGAGGGAATGGTGTTAATGTTCTTCTCCTTGGTCGATTAACCCGTTTACTAAAACCAAACTGAACCCGTTGTGTGGGGTTCAAATTATATAACATATTTACACTTGGATATATTTTAAAATAATCATTATTAAATGGCGATTGATTAATCGCGTTATCCATCATATACAGAAAAATATTTGTAGTATCTTCATCTGACTGTTGACTATTGCCTAAAATTGCAGATGTTAGCGCTTGCTCCGCGCGCGCGCCAAGTTGCACTCCAAATTGATCAGTAAAGTTATATAACAATGTAGTATATAATGCATGTACATCTTCTTTATAATCCGAATCATATATTGAATGAAGATAATATTGATCTGTCTTAAACTGTTTCATTGTACTCTTAAAGCCTGCTTCAAATTTTGACGATTGACCAAATGGATGCGTATAGTCTGTTTTGATGATAATGTTATTATTTTCTTCTTTATGAAATGGATCTCCTTCACTATGCACATGATCATCCGCATAGAAATTTGAAGAAGCTAAGTTAGAAAACGCATGCTCATACCCTTCATCTTCATTAATGGTGCTACTTGCTTCAAAAACAAGCTTTCTATCTTTTTGAGCAAAATCTTTGTAATAACCAAATTCAAAATCTAAATCTGTCCCTTTATCAAATTCCTCTGATTCAAACAAGTATTCTGGATTATAATAAAATACTCTTTCTTCATTTTGTTTATCATATGTTTTGTATGTCATTGCAACAGTAAACATAGTATTTTTATCATAATAATAGTCTGTTCCCAATTTGATATTATTTGATATAGGCTCTCTTTGGCCTTCCGTGCGTTGTCTTGTTTCATTAGTAACTGTTGGATAAATATATTGAAATAATCTATTCCCTCCACCAGAGCTATTCCATAATCGATAACTTCCATTTGTAAAAAAATTAAATTTATCTCTTCGATAATTAAACATTCCTGAAAGATTATAGCGACTATATTCACCTGCAGTAACTGTTGCAGATCCATTCATTCCTTCAAATCGTCCTCTTTTTAAAATAATATTAATAATACCTGCCATGCCATCTGGATCATATTTTGCCGAAGGGTTTGTGATCACTTCAATTCGATCTATCATATCTGCAGGAAGATCCTCTACCATTGATCTTCTATCACCACGCATAGGGCGTCCATCTAAAAGAATGGTGACATTCCCATCCCCTCTTAAGGTTACATTTCCATCAATATCTACATCAACTGAAGGAATTTTCTTTAATGCGTCAGATCCCGTTCCTCCAACTAAGGTCATATCTTTCTTTGCATCAAAAATTCTCTTATCAACGGTGTATATCATAGTGGGTATTTCACCATAAACATCCACTTCTTTCATTTGTACCGCTGATAATTCCATGGCAATTTTTCCTAAATCTTGTTCAACGCCTCCCCCATCACCTGGAAAAAGCTTTATGGGACCAATATTAATTTTCTCATAGCCAATAAATTCCACAATTACATTATACATGCCCATAGGGATTTCTTTGATATTAAATGTACCGGTTTCGTCTGTTATTCCTCCAGTAACTATTTCATTGCTTCGCATATTTATAATAGAAATAGAGGCATATGGGATAGGATTTGTTGATGCAGAATCAACCACCATCCCTTGCAATACTCCAATCTTTGGCATATTTGCAGGATTGAAACCTCCTCTTCCACCACGCTGAGATAGAAGCATAGTTGAAAATATCAAAATTATGTATATAATAAATTTAAATGTGACGTTCATTTTTTCCTTTCTATTATTCAATATTATAGACTACAGTAAATAAGGTTTGGTTAAACTTGATCCGAATATCTAAAATATTATTCAGAAAAAGAATATATCAATGGAGAAATTGTTTCATCAAATTTTTCTTTAAAATAGCAGATGAAGTAATCACTCCTGACATCATCGCTGCGGATACTCCGGCAGTAACAATATCCTGACCTGTCAAATATAAATTTTTTATATTTGTTTGGGGTTTTAACCATTTCTGTTGAAAACGTTTTGGTGTATGATTGATACCGTACAATTCACCTTCTTTATAGTTTGCAAGATCTCTACTGGTTAGCGGTGTAGACAACTCATAATAATCTACATGGCCCTTGGTTTTTGGGGATTGTTTATATAAAGATTCTAATAAACTTTGTGAAATAGTTTCCTTAAAAGATTCATATTCATCCCCACGCTTTTTCCATTGTTTATCTTCCCATTTCTTATGTTTTTCAAATTCAGCTACAGTAATTACTTCAATAGTCGCAGAATTAGGGTGATCTTTATCCCATGACGGATCTTTAGCTGAAGGAAAAGAAATAAATACAACAGGATATGCTTGCTTATTATCAGATAAGTAGTTTTCTAGATTTCTATCATGGTCATAACCTGGATATACCCATAAATTTGCATTTTTTAGATCTATTTCTTTTGCTGATTTATTTAATCCAATATGTAAACAATAATAACCAGAAGATGCTTCTACTTGATTTATCGGTACTGATTTATTAATTGTTCTATCTTCATTTTTTACCAATACTTCAAATGTATTTTTTACTCCTACACTACTGATAACCATCTTGGACCTAATTTCATCCCCATTATCTAAAAGGACTCCTATCGCCGAACCTTTCTTTATCATTATTTCTTGTACTCCACAACTTAAAATAACCTTTCCGCCATTAGACTGAATACCCGGAATAATTGTTTCTGCTATCATTCTTGATCCACCTACCGGATAGTTCCCTCCTTCAAAATAATGCCTTGCAATCATTGCTTGGATACCAAAACTGCTTTGGTCTGGTGGTAATCCATAATCACCCCATTGACCAGTTAAGACGCCTATTAACTCTGTACTACAGCCAATTTCTAATAGAACATCTTTTGTAGATCTTTTTGCAAAGCGCAAGAACGGTTTGCTCATATATGGGTATGTGAGAGCTCCAAGAATCCCGGGAAGAGCTTTATTTGAATAATAAGATAGACTAGACTTAAAAACCTTATTAACCAATTCTATATATTTCATTATAGCTTTCTCTTCCTTAGGAAAGTAAGATATCATTTGCTCAATAAAGGGTTGTTTACCTGTTACAAAGTCATAGGTTTTATCAGGAAAGATAATTTGATCATAAACATTATCCATTCTTGACCAATGTAGATTGTTGTTTGAAAGATAATCAAATAAACGGCGTAAAAAAGAATTTGGATTATGAAGATTCCCTCCAATATAATGTATCCCGACATCCCATTCATAATTATTGCGCTTAAAGGTGTGCGTATATCCACCAAACTTGAAATGCTTTTCTAATATAAGAACCCTTTTACCTGAATCCGCCAATAAGCGCGCGGAAGTAAGACCACTAATACCAGAACCAATAATTATTGCATCCCAATTTTCATTGGCAATTTTGGAGTTATATCGATTGCCTAAAGACATAATAAAAATTTACAATTATTACTGGTAATAATACTAAGGACAAAAAATATACAATGAGATTAGAAATTGGGAAATAGCCCTGCAGGATTATCCTCTTGTTTCTTGCAAGAAAGGGGTTTCTTTTTGCAGGGCTATACCCTAGCAAAAAGTAGCACATATATTATATAAGAAACATTGATGGGGATCACAAAAATACTATGGCTGAAAAACTGGCCAAAATCTAAATGAATTATTTGGCTTAATGCTCCCGCCAGAAACAATAATATTGTTTAATTCAGATAATCGAGAAAAATCTTTTCCATTCGAACGTATCCATTCAATAAAACTATCTGCCCCCCATTCACCCGTTCTATGTATATATACAATATGACTTCCAGATGGTGACCATTGACCATGATATGCTACGTGACCTCTTACAAAATCAGTTAAGCGAAGCTTTTCTGAACCATCAATATCCATCGTCCAAAGATTATAATCATTTTGAAATAAAACTTTTTTCCCATTTGGACTTAATCTAGGGCGATCATCTCCATTCAATGTGCATATGGATAAAAATCTATCATTTGAACCATTTAAATGAATAGACCAAATTTCTAATTGATCTTTTTCAACTTGTGAAGACATAACATATAAAATAGTTGAATCAATAGATGCTGCTCCTACAGGAAAAATAATATCCGCTGGATCATTAAATGTAGTTACTTTTTTATAATTTGTTCCATCCGTTCGAACGCTGTATAAATTTTTGCTACCGAACTGATCTCTTGCTGTATAGATAACCAAAGATCCATCAGATGAAAATACTGGATTACTTGAATTTGTTTCATAGGATAGTCTAATAGGTGATGCTCCACTATCTAATGGAAGACTATATATAGCAGTATTGTATCCAATATTTTTTACAAATACTAATGTATCCCCTAATGGATGCATATCAAACCATAAACCTGTATGAATTGAAGATATGACCGAAACCTCTCCGCTATCTATATCCATCATTACCAAGTTTGGATCGCCTAAATTATTATCGGTAAAAAATAAAATATTACCATCAGGGCTAAAATGCATTGGGTATCCTAGTCTTGAAGATGGATTGCCATTTGTTTTATTAAATACATCATAATATTTCTTTGCCATGTCAAATTTGAGAGAATTTGTAGTATCAAAAGGATTTGTAGCTAATGATTCAATCCACATTACTGGTGGATCAGTAAAATTTTTATCAATCTCTCTTTGCCCTTGAATTGGATTATCCATAATATAAAGATTCTTATCTTGAAGACTTAATCGCATGATTGAGCCGCTTAATTCCTGCTGATAAAACATTTCTTCACGATATTTCATATCCAAACTAAAAATATCCAGTTGATCGCTTAGTCCATGCCTATCTCCAAAAAACAATATTTTAGTAATTGCATCACCGCTAATTGAATCTGAAGATTGAAATCCCCAATAATCTTTTGTTATAAGCGTATAAACTCGGTGTGTTCCCCATGGTATATTTTCTTCAACATATACTGTATCATTTGCGTTTCTGGTTGACCACAACTCTTTGACCCCACTTGTATCATTAGATGATCTTCCATACAAAATATAACCAGCAAAATCTTTTTCAGTATTTTTTGACCACATTAAATGAAAGGATTGTTTATCATGATTAATGTATAAGAATCGTGAAGGTAATGGCGGTGAATCCAATACTTTTGTTAGTTGTCCTGAAGCAGAAAATCCGAATGTATCAACAACTGATATCAAATACCATCGCGGTCGTGAAGGGTCAAATTTATCCAATATGACATTAGGCGTATCAATGGTGGTTATATTAATAATTTCTAATGTGTCACCGCCTAATGAATCAACGGCAGATAATTGATAATGGCTAAAATCATTTATATAAGACTGTTGCCAATCAATCCTAAATAATGATGAGTCATACTCTATATTCGTTATTTCTACTGGTCTTGGGTAACCTCGAGATTGGTCAAAATAAACTAAAACGCTATCACTACTTGACTTATTACCAATAGTATCATATGCAGAAACATAAATTATATGTTCACTTGTATCAGCAAAGTGTGTTGTATTTAAAGAAAAATTATAATACCCTGCCGTGACTTCTTTTTTAATTAAAAAAGAATCTAGATGCAAGATAACTGAATCGATTCCGCCATCATCTATTGCTAAACCTGCAACAGGATGTAGCTTTGTTAAAGTATCCCCATTTTCAGGATATGTTAACCAAAGAAAAGGGGGTATGGAATCTAGAAGTTTTGGTGGTTGATAAATTGTAGTATCAATCATATAACCAGATATCCATTGGTCAGGTATAAAAGGTATTCGATCAAATACTTTTGGTAATTTTGGAATCGATGGAAGAGAAGGTAAGCGAACTGCGCATCCTGGTATAAACAAAAATATAAGAAGAAATATAGTTAAAAATTTATTTTTCATGATTTTTAACTATTTCTATAGATTGAAAACTGGTAAAAGTTCATTTATTAACGGTATGTAGAGTACCCATAGAATACAGGAAAAATAGTTAAATAAAAAAGCATAAAATAATTTGTTTGGATGTGAAGACAGAAAAAATCAATTTCATACTACTTTAAATTAGTTTCAGATTGGTAACATAATTGTGAATAGTCATCGATGAAAAATATTTTTCAAATTAATGGTATAGAATTTGGCGGAGAAGAACTTCCGATAATTGCTGGTCCATGCGTTATTGAAAGCAGAGATCATGTTTTATATATGGCTGAAAGAATAAAGAAAATAACAAATAAGAATAATTTGCCATTTATTTTCAAATCTTCTTTTGATAAGGGCAATCGCACATCTCATTCTTCCTTCCGCGGTCCTGGAATTGATAAGGGTCTTCGAATATTAGCAGATGTTAAACAATCATTCAATATTCCAATAACTACAGATATCCATAGTGCATCTCAAGCTAATACTGTAGGGGAAATTGTTGATATAATTCAAATACCTGCTTTCCTTTGTCGTCAAAGCGATATAATAAATGCAGCAGTAAAAACCTGCAAAATAATTAATGTAAAAAAAGGTCAATTTATGGCCCCATGGGATGTAAGTAATATTATTGAAAAAGTAGCTGAAGGCAATGGAGATAAATTATTACTTACTGAACGAGGATCTTCATTTGGTTATAATAGGCTGGTTTCAGATATGACTTCAATTCCTATTATGCAAGATTTTGGTGTACCAGTAATTTTTGATGCAACGCATAGCGTTCAGCGCCCAGGGGGCCTAGGAAAAACAACTGGTGGTGCAAGAGAACTTATTCCAACTCTGGCTAAGGCTGCAGTAGCTGCTGGTTGTAATGGCGTATTTATGGAGGTGCATGATGATCCAAATAATGCGAAATCAGATGCAGCTAGTCAATGGCCATTAGAAAAACTAGATCAACTATTAAAAAGTTTAAATAGAGTAAAACAAGCCGTATTATAGATTTTTTAAGAATGTGATCTAGATCATATCTATTTTTAATATATTGCCTTTTCAAAATAATGATAATATGTTTGCTTTTACAATGGTAAATAAACCTCGTGATTAAGGGTAAATAATTAATTTAAATGTATATTATTTGCGTAAGAAAGGGAATAACAAACATAATAAAAGGAGGGAATATGAATAATTTCATTTCTCGAATCTTCGTTTTGAGCCTCTTGTTCAGTTTCGTATATGCTCAGGATGCTAGTGGTATAAAAAAAGGTTCTAATGACGAAAAAGTCTCAGTAAAGAAAGAACAAAAGAAAAGTTCTCCTGATGGCAGTGCAGCTAGGCTTAAAAACGATGATACTGCACCAGGGTCTGGTAGTAGTGCATCGAAAAAAGGTGGCGCTGGTGGTGGTAAAGCAACTCCTTCTGGAAATAGCTCTAGAATGAGCGGCACAACCGCTCCTGCACCAAAAGCAGGTAAAAAAGCCAAAAAAGGTTTGCTTGGAAGACTATTCAGTAGATCTTCTAAAAAATCTTCTAAAGCTTCTGGATCTTCTGCCGCAGGATCAGCTAGACCAAGTGGATCACAATCAAATGCTGGGGATTCTAAAGAATCCGGAGATAAAAGTGATCCTGGTGAAACAGATTCAAGGGATAAGCCATAATTTGATTTAATATTTTTATAATTGCTTATCAAAAAAACAGGGTAAATACTTTTTACCCTGTTTTTTTTTATTTTATATTTCTTTATTAATACATTCTACTGTTTAAATAACATGTGGGGAAAAATTAAAAATATATCAATATATATACTTATTTGTTCAACGGTGTATTCTTCTGAGGTGACAAATCAAGTTAGTGCATCATATTATAACTATGGTGGTAACTATAATTATGCATATTATGATGTATCGTGGTTTTATTCAATTATTGGAGATATAAACAAAGGGTCAATCAACCTTCCTGATACTGAATTTTCTATTTACTTAAGCAATAGCAAATCAGTCTATGATGGGTATTTATATACTAATAATGCAAACTTGGTTTTAAAAACAGATCTTAATGCAAATCAAAAATTTTCACCTTTTTTAATCTTTCAGTGGACATTTGATTCCACAACAGCTTTGGATTATCGGATTAACCCTGGGGTAGGTGGAAAAATGCGTTTAGGGAAAGGTTTCTCCATTAGCTATGCTGGATTATGGGAAATTGAAAAATATACTGGATATAAAGAAAATTCATTTTTCAGACATTCATTTAGGCCAAAACAAAAACTATATCCTATAGAGGGCGTTGAGATAGAAGAACAATTTTTCTACAAACCTACATATAAATTTGATTCATATTTAATTGAAAATATTCTTTCAATATATGTAGATACAGTTATACCTGGCGTTTCATTAAGTATACAATATAATTACAACCAAAATAGTAATCCTCCTGCTGGATATAATAAGGAAGACACCTATATTTCCTTAGGTTTCTCTTTACAATTATAAATATTAAATAACTTAATTAATAATTAGCAAAGCTAAAAAATGCTGATCTTGATCTAATAGTGAGAATAACAATTTCCTTTTAAAATTTAGAATAGCATAACAACTTCCAAATAATAATTGAGGAGGATGTGATGTTATTAGTTCCAAAAAAATTATTTCTTATTTCTATAATGATTTTATCTTTATCTATTGCTCAATCTTATGAAGATGAATCTGCTCATGGGGTGGGCAATTATAATGTTCCGTTTTTCAAGGCAGATAGCTATCACCCCAATGTTCAACCACCTGATGAATTTTTAGGTTTCACTCTTGGTTCTAGACCTGTTCATCATTATGAAGTACTTGATTACTTTAATTATTTAGATAAACTATTAGATAATATAAATCTTTCAGAGTATGGTTATACCTATGAAGGAAAACCTTTGGTATATCTTATGATATCTAGTAAAAAAAATATGGCTAATATTGAAAATATAAAAAAATCTATTTCATTATTAGCTGATCCCAGAAAAATAAAAAAATCTAAATCAACTGAAAATATTATTAAAAACACGCCGGCAATTGCATGGATGACATATGGTATTCATGGAGATGAAATATCAAGTACTGATGCTGCAGTACAATTAGCATACCAACTGGCAGCAGGAACGGACACAACCACTAAAAAAATTCTTAAGGAACTAGTAATTAGTATTGATCCGACAGAAAATCCTGACGGCCGCGAACGATATCTTCAGCAATTATTGCAATGGAGAGGAGAAGTTGTGAATTCAGATGTAAACAGCTTAGATCATTCGGGTCTTTGGCCTTATGGGAGAGGTAATCATTATTTATTTGACCTTAATCGTGATTGGTTTGCTACTGTACACCCTGAAACAAAAGGAAAAGTATCTTCCATCTTAGATTGGAACCCCCAATTACTTGTTGATTCTCATGAAATGGGTGCTATGGATACATACTTATTTAATCCACCCAGAGCGCCATTTAATCCATACATGCCAAAAACTATATTTACATGGTGGGATAAAATTGCAAAAGATCAAGCTGCGGCATTTGATGAATATGGATGGAGTTATTATACTGGTGATTGGAATGAAGAAGTATATCCAGGATATGGAAGTTCATGGGGTATTTATATTGGGTTAGTAGGTATTTTATATGAACAATCTGGAGCAGATGGTTCTATCGTAAAAAAAGAAGATGGTACAATTACAACATATAGAGAAACTGTTCATCATCAATTCATTAGTTCTATGGCAAACCTTCAAACAATTTCTAACCAAAAGGAAGAGCTACTTAGCGATTACTATAATAATAGAAAAAAAGCTGTCTCAACCAAAAATTCAGGCAAAGCATTCATTTTTTCATCTGATTTAAATAAGAGCAGATTAAATGAACTTGGGGAAACAATTAAACGTCAAACAATTGAAGTTTATACTAATAAAAATGATCTCAAATTACCTAAAGCAATTAACAGTAGTGGTAAAACCATCACAAGGAAAAATATTCCTGCTGGATCATTAATTATTCCTTTAGATCAGCCGTTGAATACTCTAATAAAAAATATCTTATCATTTGATATACGTTTAGATACAAAAAGTATGGAAAAAGAACGAAAGAAACTTTTGAAAAACCAGGGTTCGACACTATATGATGTTACAGCATGGTCTCTTTCTCATGCTTATGGAACTGATAGTTATTATACGGAAGTCATGCCAAAAATATCCTTAGAACCGTTTCGAGCTATTTCTAATAAAGGGAAGGTTATAGGAAAGAATCCAAAATATGGATGGGCAATAAAAAGTGATGATGATCAATTTTATCATTTACTAGGAAGATTATTAGAAAATAAAATTAAAGTTTGGTGCGCTGAAGAGGATTTTAGTGTTGAAGGAGAATATTTTTCAAATGGAAGTATAGTTATTAGAAATAATTCTAATAAAAAAATGAAAATTAGTTTATTAAAAGAACTGGCTTCAGAATATGGAATTAATATTTTTGCGATTAATACAGCGCTAGCAACTGAAGGTCCAGATCTAGGAAGTAGTAATTTTACCATGTTAATTGAGCCCAGGATCGCAATAGTTTCTGGTCCGCCAACCAGTACTTATAGTTTTGGCGCTACATGGCACTTAATAGATTATAAAATGAAAAGTAGAGCATCATTAATTAATGCAATGAGTTTAGCATGGCAGGATCTTAGTAAATATAATGTTCTTATTCTTCCCAATGGAGGTAGGATGAAAAAAACACTTGGAGATAATGGCATTAAAAAATTAAAAAATTGGATAAATGATGGTGGAACTCTAATTAGTTATAGTAATAGTGCTGCATTTTTATCTGATTCATCAGTAAGCATTAGTTCTGTTAGACTTAGACGTCAATCTTTAGATAAACTTGATATCTATGCTAATGATCTATCTATTTTAGAAGAGGCTAAAAACTTGTCTATCGATAGCGTTGCGCTGTGGGAAGGTGGCGATATTTATGATACTCAAGAAGTTAAAGAAATCGATAAAAATATTGATAAAATTAAAGAACTGGATCAATTAGGAAGAAAATTTCGTCCGCAAGGTGCTATTTTAAAAGTGAATATGGATGAAGAACATTGGCTTTCCGTGGGCTGTAGAAATTTTATTCCAGTTCTATATAACACTGGAAATGTTTTCATGGCAAAAAAACCTGTTAATGTTGCGGGTCGACTAGCTGATGAACAAAATATTAGATTGGGTGGTTTATTATGGCCTGAAGCAAAATCACGTATTGCAGAATCTGCATGGGTTACTCAAGAAAGGCATGGAAAAGGACAAGTAATTCTTTTTGCTACTGAACCCCATTTCCGTGGATATTTTAAAGCAAGTGAACGAGTGCTCTTAAATGCAATATATCTTGGACCTGGAATGGGGACGAGTCCTTCTGTAAATTGGTAAATTAGTTTCTTTTATATAAAATAAAAATAATTAAGTGATTATTATTAATGGTGGAATTTGAAAAGTTTATTTTCCATCTAAAAAAAGAATCAATACTAATCTTCCTGGCAAAGATTCTCATAAAAAGATGAAAGTTAATTATAGTGAAAAAATAAAATTCCCTTATTCAAAAAATGAAGCTAAACCTGCGGCTGTACTTTTATTATTATATCCTAATAATAGTAAAATATACTTTTACTTAACAAAAAGAACAGAAAGCTTGAAATACCATAAAGGTCAAATTTCTTTGCCAGGCGGTTCAAAAGAAAAAGGTGAAACACTATTAGAAACAGCTTTGAGAGAGACTGAAGAAGAAATTGGTATAAATAAAAATGAAATATCAATACTTGGCAACATAACGCCTTTATTTATACCAGTTACAGGGTTTATGATGACACCATTTATTGGATTTATATCAAAAAGGCCTTTAATTAAGTTAGATTCAACGGAAGTAGCTGCCATATTTTCTGTGAATATCCTTGATTTAATTAATAATGATAAATTAATTACATATCGTCAAATAAAAGGTAAAAACTTAAATATCCCATATTTTAGTTTAAATAATCATCAAGTGTGGGGAGCAACATCAATGGTATTATCTGAATTCAAAGATATTATACATTTGATTAAACAGTAATAATTATGAATCGTATTGGTGTAGATCTAGGTGGAACAAAGATTGAAGGAATTTTATTATCATCAGATAATAAAATTATTGAACGCATACGTATTCATACGAAACAAGAAGAAGGTTATGAATCTATTATCCATAGAATTGTAAAATTAATTAATAATATTAAATCAATATCTGTTAAAGACTGTCAAATAGGTGTATGTACACCAGGTGCTTTAGACATAGAAACAGGAATTTTAAAAAATAGTAATACAGTTTGTTTAATTGGAAAACCAATTAAAGAAGACCTTGAAAGTGAATTAAAATGTTCTATTGCTATAGATAATGATGCTAATTGTTTCGCTATGGCCGAAGCATTATTGGGATCTGGAAAAAATTATGAGATTGTTTTTGGAGTAATAATGGGGACAGGAGTCGGAGGCGGTTTAGTATTAAATCGTAAAATCCATCATGGAAGATTATTTATTGCTGGTGAGTGGGGACATCAAGTGTTATACCCAAATGGTAGGGAATGTTATTGTAATAAAAAAGGATGTGTAGAAACATATTTAAGTGGCCCATCTTTAGAAAAAGAATGGGAGAAAAATTCAGATGAATTTTTACCATTAAAAAAAATTATTGAATTATATAATAATCGTCCAAATAACTATTATACTAAATGGAAAAATGAGTTTCTTTCAAACTTTGGGATTGCTCTTTCAAATGTAATAAATATAATTGATCCAGATGTCATTGTATTAGGAGGCGGGCTTTCAAACATTGATTTTCTTTATAGCGATGGTATATTATCTGTACAAAAAAATATATTTAGTAATAAAAATGATACTCCAATAGTATCAAATAAATTGGGTGATTCAGCTGGTGTGTTTGGGGCGGCGTTACTTAATTAATTACTTTTTTGATTGTTTTCGCAATGCTTGCATCGTTTTCCATAAAGTTTTAGGTAGTTTTTCTAAATCATTAAATTGCCCTGCTCCTTTTAACCATTCTCCTCCATCTATCGTAACTACCTCTCCATTGATATACCCTGAATGATCGCTAATTAAGTAAGTAGCAAGATTGGCTAACTCTGAATGTTCTCCAAATCGTTTCAAAGGAATTCTATCTTTTAATTTCTTTTTCATATTTAATCCAGGTGGAGCCAATCTCTTCCAGGCTCCATCAGTCATAAATGGGCCTGGCGCTATTGCATTTGTACGAATATTATATTTTGCCCACTCTACAGCGAGAGACCTTGTCATTGCTAACACGCCTGCTTTTGCAGAAGCGGAGGGAACAACATATCCAGATCCTGTCCAAGCATACGTAGTAACAATATTTAATATATTTCCATTTTTTTGCTTAATCATCTCTTTACCAATAGCAAGTGTACAGTTAAATGTTCCCATAAGAACAATATCAACAACTGCTTTGAATCCTCCTGGTGATAACATTTCTGTCGGTGAAATAAAATTACCAGCAGCATTGTTTATTAAAATATCAATTTTATCAAACTGATTTAATGTATCGTTAACCATGGAGTTTACTTGATCCATATCCCGCACATCACATTGTAATCCAAGCACCTCTGCCCCGATCTCTTTCATTTGGGATGCGGCTTCAGAAATAACTTCTTTTCTTCTACTTGCAATAACTAAACTTGCTCCTAGTTCTGCAAAACGCATTGCCATAGATTTCCCAAGACCAGTTCCTCCTCCAGTTATTAAAACGACTTTATTTTTTAATATATCTTTTTCAAACATAAAACATCCATTATAATAGCAAATATTAATCCAATTTATTTATAATTTTGTATTATCTATACAATTTATCATTTGATAAATACTGTGATTATTTTTTCAAAGTTCTAATAATTTGCTATATTGGCATTAATGATTAATTATTCAACTAATCAATATCTTATTTTAAAGTATAAAATAAAGCAATCTGGCATTGTTAAAAAAATTATTTAAAATAAATCAGGGGGAAGGGCTTCCAACTCTAATTCTCTTTTTCCATTTTTTTGCATTTGTAGCAATTAGCATAACTGGCAGTGCAGCCAGAGATGCATATTTTCTTAACATGGTAGATAAAAAATATCTGCCTCTAATGTTCCTTGCTGTTGCGATTGTGCTTTCTATAGTAATAGAAATTTATAGTCGATTATCAAAAAATAAAGATCTCTCCACAATTGTGACCGGGACAGCAATAATTTTCATTGCAACTCTTATAGCAATTCAAAAACATCTTGAAGGATGGGTGATTCCATTTCTGTATGTATGGAAAGATGTTATGGATGCAATTATAATTACACAATTTTGGTTAATTGCATCACAAGTATATGATCCAAGACAAGCAAAACGATTATTTGGACTGATTGGTGCAGGAGGAGCATTGGCTGCAATTATTATCGGCTCAAGTATAAAACAGTTTGTATCAGTTTTTGGATCAGAAAATCTACTTTTCGCTACTATGAGTTTTCTAATTATTGTAATACTAATGGCAAATTTAATTAGGCCTTATAGGAATCTTAATGAACAAAAACATCAAACTTCAAAGAAAGATATCCATAAAGATACAGGAAAATCTTTTACACCATATTTAAAGTCTCTTGCAATTATTATTGCTTTAGCTGCAGTAGCTTCGCGAGTTGTTGATTATCAATTTAAGATTACAGCAGTAGCTTCATTCCCTAAACAAGATGATCTTGTCAACTTTTTTGGACAATATTATGCAGTCACAGGTGTTGCAACAATGGTAATACAGCTTTTTATTACAAGCAGGCTTTTATCTCGATTTGGAATTATTGTAGCCATATTAATTCTCCCAACATTATTTATGGCTGGAGCTGCGGGATTTCTCATGTCACCCGTATTAGCAGCTGTGTATATATCAAAATTCTCTGATCAGGTTTTTAGATTTACATTTCATAATGCCTCTATTCAATTATTATGGATACCAGTAAAAAGAACAATTAAAAACCGTTTGAAACCTGTGATCGAAGGTTCGATACGCGCAGGTCTTGAAGGTGTCTCGGGTATATTAATTTTTCTTTCAATTACAATATTTGATGTACCAATACACTATCTCAGTATATCAATTATATTGATTACTATTTACTGGATTAAAAGATCCTTTACGCTAAAAAAATTATATATTGAAGAACTTCAATCAGCAATCGAAAAAAGAGAGTTAAACTTTGAAGAATTAACCTTAGATATTCAAGATGAAGCAATGGTTAAAACCATTAATCTGGCATTAAATAATGATGATGAAAGCCAACAAGTTTTAGCATTAGAAATGATAAAAGAGATTCCTCTTACACCATGGAAGGATTCGTTAAACAAGCTGTTGAATGATGGCAGTATAATAGTAAAAAAAGAAATACTAAATATATCTTATGATGATGAAAATATTATAAGTGATCAAAAAATAATCTCTCTAATTAATAATGAATCAGATCTTGAAATAGAATCAATAGAAATAGCAGGAAAAAGAAAATTAACAGACGCATTACCAATTATTAAGGATCATATTAATGCTGAGAATAAAGAAAAGCAACTTATTGCTGCTGCTGCAATTAGAAATATAGATCCAGATTCATCAAATAATGAAAAAAACTTGCTATTAAGCGCGTTCAATTCAAATGATGAGAATATTTGCTCACTTATAATAAAACAAATGAAAAATGATAATGAAATATTACCAGATGAAAAACTAATCAAATATTTAAATGAAGAATCTTCCATAGTTCGCAATGCTGCTTTATCAGTAGTAGAATCAAGAGCTTCATTAGTGCTCCTTCCACATATAATTCAATGTTTATCATATCCTAGATCTGCAATGCCGGCTAGATCTGCACTGCAAGTCTATGATGAAAATGAGGTCGTTGAATTATTAATCGAGCATGCTCAAAATAAAAATGTAGAAAAATCACTGGTAATTGGTATAATTCGAACAATTAAAAAATATCCAACAAAAGATTCATTAGATATGCTACTATCAGTTATTAGCCCAAAAGTTCCTCCTATACAAGCTGTAGCTGTCGATTCTTTAATTCATATAGCAAGAGAACTCCCTTTAGATGAAACACAAATTGCAATTACGAAAGAAGAATTAATTAAAACATCAAGATATGCTTATGAAAAAATAATAGCACTTTCACAAATAGAAGAAAATAAAAAGAATCAATTACTTCGTTATTTACTCCAAGATGAAGTTAGAAAATTGATTCCTGTTATAATGAAACTCGGTATACTAGATAAACCTCAAACCCCTATTGAAACATACATTCAGTATGTTTTAAATAATGAAGAAGATAAACTGCCTTATGTGTTAGAATTTTTTGAAAATATTTTTTCACAAGAAGAAAGGAAAATTGTTAATTCTCTAATTGATGATATTTCAATAGAAGATAAGTGTAAAGTTGCAAAAAAGCATTTTGACGAATTAACTACAGATATAAATCAATTTCTGGGATATTATATTGGTACAATTCAAGAATTAAAAGTAGCCTTGACATTAGATTATGCTTTCCGAACAAATAATCAGGAAATTCTTAGAAAGGCTAACTGGAATAATTTGCCGGAAAGTTTTATTATAAAAGACATTATTACTCGGTATTCGAAAGAAAACCCGGATTCTTTGAATACGTGGCCAATAAATGATTATTTGCTAGATTCCAACCACTTAACAATGTATTCAACATTAGAAAAAGCAATGATTCTTAAAAGTGTTGATCTATTTGCATCAATCCCTAGTCAAGAATTAATTAGAGTAGCTCAAATTGCTGAAGAAGAAGAGTATCAAACTGATACCTCTTTATGTAAAGAAGGTGATTTTGGCGATTGTATGTATATTATCGCAAATGGTAAAGTTAAAGTTCACAAAGGAGATCACACTCTTGTTGAATTAGAAAAAGGTGCTTTTGTTGGAGATATGGCTTTATTAGATCAAGAACCTAGATCTGCAGATCTTACAATAATCTCAGATACTACCTTACTAAAAATATCTCAAGATGCATTTTATGAATTAATGAGTAGTAATTTTGAAATTATGAATGGGATATTAAAAATAATTTCTTCTCGTTTAAGAGAATCGCAAGCAAAACTTTAAGTTCCTTCAAGTACGCTATCAACTGCTTCTTTTTTCTTTTTATCAATAGTTTTTTCTATTGATTCTTTACTTTCGTTAATAATCTCTTTTGCCTTCTGACCAACTTCATCAAATTGTCCTGGGTCAAACTCTTGCCCCGTATAGACAAGATATGCTATATATATAATAAGAATTGCAACAATAACCAAACCAAGTTTGAGTAATTTTTTGACAAAGCTAAATAAGATGATAAAGGCCAAGACCAATGCTATCGCTAAATGCACTGGATTTGCAGCAAAATATTCAATTATTTTTTCCATCTAATTCCTGTAGTTTTTTTCGGTTTATTAAACCCGTTGTATCTTCAAAGTATTTAATTAATTCCATTATTCTTGGATGATCTGGCATATCCTGAGTCATTGAAATCGTTGATATTATGTGATCTTCAATCTTTTTATATTTGCTTAGCTTTAATTCAATAAGACCAACATAATAGCCTTCTCTTCCAGCCTGACTAATAAGGATATCATTTACAATGACAGGTTCTTTCGGAACAGTCTGACTATGTGCTCCTAAAATAATATTTACTCCTTTAAGCGACTTGGCCAAAACTTGATCTTTATCAAATCCTTGATGGCTAAGTAAAATAATTACATCTGTTCGAGGTCTGATCCTTTTTACTATCTCATTAACTGTTGAAGCTGGATCAGTTAACACAATAGAATCTCTAATATCCTTAGAGTAATACTTCATTGCATTACTACCTAATATTCCAACAACGCCTATACTTAGACCGCCACGTTTAATCACCTTATACTTTCTTACAAAAGGAAGAGATGGTTCCTCAAGATTAGATAGTATAATTGATGATTCAATCTTTGGTAAAACATTATTTAGAAATTTTACATCACGTGTTAACTCTTGATCCCCTAGCAAAATTCCATCATATGGTATTGTTGCATATGCTTCACATACTAAACTATCTTTAAGGAGCTTTTTTGACATCGTAAAGAAATCCCCAGCATCCAAGACAACAGTTCTAGGGTTTGAATTAATAAAATCTTGGATATACAATGATCTCTTTTCAATGGATCCTAGTGGATGGTCAGGACAGTAACAATTCTCTAAAGCACCATTTGTATTGTTTGTATGCAGTATAAAGAAGCTTGCTTGACTATATACATTTACTGCCAAGACAACAAAAAATAAATATATAAATCTTACTAGCATGATCAATACAAATTGACTGTATTGAGTAAAGAATTCAAGTTAATTTTCATAATTAATTCTAATTTAATAATTAGTACTATTTAAAATTAATAACTTATGAGAAGTATATTATTAATAGTTTTTTTTATGAACCTGGGTATTTCACAGGACAAATACCCAACTGATACATTATTACGCTCTCCAACATCAAATATTTTTGAAAAAGCTACAATCCTACCTATATCTGCGTGGCAACGTTTATCATATAATTCGAATTTATTATCATGTCAATTTTACCCAAGCTGTAGTAACTACGGAGGGTTGGCTATAAGTGAACATGGGCCATTTATTGGGTTAGCTATTACCGCTGATAGAATTGTTCGGTGTAGCCCTTTTGCCCTAGAATATCATTATGATATGAATGGTAAATTTCATTATCCAGATTACCGTTTGATTGATCCCTTGCAAATAACTAATACAAAAAATAACTCAAATAAATCACCCCTATTCGCAGCGGGATTATCTATAATATTGCCTGGTTCTGGAAGAATCTATGCAGGACGATTTATGGATGGATTTATGGGGATGTGGATGATTGCTATTTCAGGCACAGCTGCTTATAGTTCTTTTCAAGAAAATAAAATAATTAAAGGAAATTTATTTAGTGTTATAACACTCATATTTTACTCAGGTGAAATTTATGGTGCTTATAGAACTGCAAAATATTATCAAAATCCTAATGATAATTCAGATTTGAATTGAATATAATAGATTTGTATTTTTTAGAAAGTAATTGCCACCGTAGCTCAGTTGGTAGAGCAGCTCATTCGTAAAGTCCTAATATAATAAAATCTCTCTCGTGAACGACTTGGAACTATCGGTTCAGTAGTCGTTCAGTAAACGAGAATAGATAAAATAAAAACCACTTTAATGTTCAGTAAAACGGTTCAGTAAAATAAGTGGTTCAGTAAATTAAAAAATGGTAGGAAATAGAGTACTAAATCTGAACGAAAGTATGGGATTTTTTTTGGATTTATGTCGGGCTCATAACCTGATTGGAGCTTTATTGATTCTAAGCGGGGTTTTTTGTTTGTGGGAGGATGGGTAGATTTAATTTAGAATTAATAGATTATATGTTAAAATGAAACCTATATTGAGAAATATTGACCATATTCATGTTTTTGTACCTGATAGACAAGAAGCCCTTAAGTGGTACGGTACTGTTTTGGGCTTGGAGCCTGTAAAAAAATTACTATTTTGGGCAAAAACTGGCCCTCTTACTATTGGAAATGATGAGGGTAGTATTCATATCGCTCTTTTTGAAGGTAAACCAAATAATAATCGGTCTGTTATCGCTTTTAATACAACTGGAGAAGAATTTATTGTTTGGCATAAAAGAATAAATAATGCACTAAGCGGTATTATTGAAGTTGATGACCATAGTGTTTCATTTTCGATTTATTTTGAAGACCCATATGGAAATCCTTATGAAATCACATCCTATGAATATGAGATTTTATCTGACCACTATAATAAAAAATAATTTTTGGTTAGAATTATGACCCTCGCCCAGCGAGGTTTTTTGTTTGTTGACTTAGGTCAGTCTCATAACCCGATGGGTGGATATTTTAAGTTTCT
>LWDU01000136.1_pt1 | contig 20728 bp, 37 predicted proteins | sample 727161 | NCBI WGS metagenome assembly LWDU01 (sample SAMN04566230, study PRJNA314399) | hydrothermal vent metagenome | isolation source: deep sea hydrothermal plume seawater | place: Mexico: Gulf of California, Guaymas Basin | collected 2004-07-11
AGATGTAGTTGATATAGACTCGAATTCAGATCGCATTAGAAAAGCACAACCTGCAGCAGAGTCAGCAGAAGACCTAATGGATCTTGAGATCGCCGGAACATCGTTAGCAGACCTTGAGAAAAAAATAGCAAAAGCACAAGCGGCTGTTGACGCTTATAACGATTCCTCTGGCCGCCGTGAGCAAATGGGGCTTCCTGAATGGGATGAAGGTGAGTTAGAGAGCTTGAAATTCGATGTGATAGGAGCCAAGCTGGACGTTCAGAGTAAGAAAGATCAGATGGCCGGCGGCACTGGAAACATTAAAACTACTAAAACAACAGGCATGGGCAAACCACAATTACGACCAGGAGACCTCACTGAAGAAGAAATAAAATCCGGCACATTCGAGAACGATGTATTAGTACAACCAAACGAAGTCGATGATTTGGGAATGAATCCACCGCTTGCTTTTATAGTACCAGATAGTAATCTATCTAGTAATCTGTCAGTAGATGGAAACGTCAACTCGTCGTTGACTACGGCACAAGCAGAGAATAATGCATTGACCACTAGTACGTCATCAGCAATACAGGCATTGTCGCCAGTCCTTGCTGCAGTATCATCAGGTGGTTCAGTTGGTGGTGGTAAATCGACTAGCAACACAGCGGTCGCTAACACTACGAACATCAACAGTACAAACAGTCCCGATAATATCTCACGCGAGTGGTCTTTCAGGCCTGCATAATAAATGCCCCTGGATCAACAGGGGCACATAGTACTAGTCTTCTTTTGCTAGATTAGCAAAGTAGGACATAGCATCCTCAGGGTCATCGTCTGAAACATCCAACGCAGGCGCTGGTAACTCAGGTTCTGACATCACAGGAGGAACTGACTTACTGGGTGACTTAGGTGGTGTAGACTCATCTAGATCAGAAGTTTGTTGAGGAGTCTGAGGTACGGACTCTCCTAGAACTTTTGCCATATGTGCCTTCAGTTCAGCATACGATTTGTAATTCGCAGGTGCAGTGAACTCGCCTAAATCGTGTAGTTGTCCGTAAATCCCTTCCAGTTTAGCATCATCATCAGATAACGCGGTAGGCGTAGCAAACTCGGACTTGTCATAGTTTCGGTATCCCTCAACTTTACGAATCTTAAGTTTGAAATTTGCACCTTCCCAGAAGTCAAACGGACTGAATGGAGTTTCATCCTCGAACTGAGGTTCCATTGCTTCCATCAACTTATCAAAGATTTTCTTGCCGTACTTGTACATGAAAACTTTGCCTTCGTTGTCTGGATTAGAAGGATCGGACACAACAAGAACGTTAGACACGTAATGCAGTTTACGCTTACGGCCTGGATTACCTGGAGTACCTGATACGATCTTCTTACCAGCATCGCCAGATTCCCACAACTTGTTATTCGCTTCGGCGACAGGGTCGTCTTGGCCAATAGAGGTGAGAGAATTTTCGATGTACCATTTACCTGTTGGTCCCTTAAAACCATGAGACCAGTATCGGACCCAAGGTGTTGGAGTAACTTCGGATTCAGGGAGAAAACGAATCACTGAGAAACCATTACCCGCTTTATCAACGGTAGGTTGCCAGAGACGTTCGTCCTTATCATAGTTACCGCCAGAGTTGTTTTGTTGACCGGCAGTTTCGAGAAGTTTTTCAACAGATTTTGCGCGGTTCCGCTTCATTGATTCAAATGACATATTGCGTATTCCTTGTATTTTAGTATTATAGTATTTTAGTATATCACGAGTTTCATAATATACATGTATATAGTATACTTTAAAACAACCCTATTTTCAAGTTACTCTAAAGGTAGACTATTTCGCTTCGGTAAGAAATTGAGTTGTTCCGCTTCATGCTCAATCTTACTGAGGATGGAAGGTGATAGGAACTTCCTACAGTCCTCAACTTCCATATTCACCGTCTCACACAAATGCACAATCGCATCGATGTAAGATAGACGTTTACCAAAGACAGTATCTTCAACCATCTTCGAGAATTTCTTTTTGTTGAGCATTAGTCCATCAAGTTTCATCTGCTGTTTGCTCATTCCAAAAACCCACATCGCGATAAAAGAAACCCTTCGTTCGTTTCATCGTACCATCTTCATGATATGCTGGAGCAATCACCAAGAATTTTATTTCATTCTCACGATCTTCACCATAGTGTGAGTCGGACCATATACCATTACCTAGATAAGACTTCATGTTCTTTAGATACGTCTCTGCAATGAGATGGTCGCGTCTCTGGTCACGATCTTTCGAGTCTCTATATGTCTTCATCGACTTGAGTTTATCCTGCCAGACTTTGATCCATGACTTCACTTTAGTTGGGGAGAGAAAATGATCTTCCGGCAGAGTTCTAATAGTAATATCCACCGATGCATGCTTTGATGGTCCCTTTGCCGCCCTCGCTTTTGCGAGACGTTCACCTGCCGCTGCTTTTTGCTCCGCTGACATTGGTTTCCGCTTACGCTTAACCTTAGACTTTTCTCTGACAGGTTTGCCTGGTTCTTCATATTTCTTACCCATTTTGTTACTCTCTGGTCCAGATATAACCTTTGTGTTGGTTCTTATCTTTACCGCTGCCTTTTCCCTGAATACAGTTACTAACATGGCCTGAATTAAATCCTGCCGCGATTAATGCTTTCGTGCCTTCAAACCTGATAACTTCTCCAGTTTCGTGATGAGTCCCGATGCTTGCGCCTTTGTATCTAGTATTATTCGCTCCGATCCGTGATTCAGATATCTTTTTCTTGGTTTCTTCTGATAAAGTTCTGCCAGACGATACTGAGCCCCCGCAGCCACCGATCTTTAGATTATATGTATCATCACGAGCAACAAATGCTTCATTGACAACCACCGCTTCCTTGTCGTACATCTCTTCCCTGGAATCACAGATAAACAATATTTCTTTCGTGAAGTTTTCATTACCATGTTTCTTTATGGCAGGTTTTAACGTTAAACCGGATCCTAGATAATTATCATTAGGATTTTCAGTTTCATGAGCACCGATATAGATTTTATTATTGAGTAGGTTTGTGGTTTGATAGATTGTGTAGTGCATACTAATCAATTCTATACTTTTCATTGAACGAACGAACCGACTCAAGGAATTCTACATCGGCGCCGGTGTATCTTCCAGACTCAATAATGGCAGACATGTCTTTCGGTAGGCAGTGGCCACCGTATCCTAATTTACCATCAGGTCCTGGCACCTGTGTATGCGAATGACCTATACGAGGATCGTTACAGATAGCATCAACCATTACATCGAAGTCTTCAAACCCCATCGCATTGTATATATGGTACATCTGATTAAAGAAGGCCACCTTGGTTGCAAGGAAAGTGTTCTCAACATACTTGGCGAACGCCGCTTGTTCCATGGATGTGAAACTCACTTTCTCTAGTTTAGGAAGAACAGGTTTAAACAGTTCATGCCACCAGCGCATTTCTCCACCACCATACATGGCGAATTCCTGGTTGATGAAGTCTTTGATAGGATTAGTACCCGTAGAACCTCGAAGAAACTCAGGACTGACAGTAACATTCTCTGCATCACAATACTGTAGAAACAGAGGATCAACCGCAGACTTAACAAGATATCGTTGATGATTACCATACTTATCGAATACAGCACGAACGTTATCTACTTCACATGTTCCATCGTCTCGCATAGGTGTAGCAACGCAAACGACTACGGCGACGGGGACTAACACCCTTACCATATCCTCTGTAATTTCCCATCCTAGTTGCGGGTCGTCGATGTACACATTAACATCCGGACGATTTTGTAGTGCTGCTTCGACTGCCCTACCGACCACGCCGTATCCTGCTATAACAATATTCATCTAATAATCTCCAAGTCTGTAGTCTCTGGCGTCCATATTTCTAACTCATTACGCAAACGACCGTCCTTCTGTAAAGACTCGTATCGTTTGCTTGCTTTGTTCTTCCACCATGTAATAATATTCTCTAATTCAAATCGATCAAAGTTCTCTCGTTTCTCTAGAGTGTCGGTCTTGAGATTGATGTAGTCTGCGACATTCGAATATCCGTACGTGGATATATATGCTCGTTTTTGTTCTGTCAATTCGGTTGCTGTTTGAATAGTCTTACAGAAGCGTTCCCATAGATCGGTATTATATTTCTTAAGTGCTTTCTTTGTTATACCAATCATCATACCAGAACGCTTCAGTTTCTTCGAGCCCTTGTCGTTGGATACTAGATGTACTCCATCGTTCCAATCACAAAACGTCTGGTATAGACTGTGGTAAGTGTCGTCGTCCATCATTGGAACGAACTTTGAGTCCGTTAGTCCTGCGTACCTTAGAAACGGTCGCATACCATCGTACTGTGAAAATGCTTTAGTTGAACCATATAATGATGTCGTCTCGAACATACAATAACTTGTATCGTACTTTTTGTTCAGAATTCTTCGCGCATAGTGTGAACAACATATGCCCGCTAGAAGTTTACCGCCTAGGTAGTTGAACCCGAATGGTTGCGCTGGTACAATGTTAAATCCCATAATAGTGGAGTCATTGAACCTCTTCATGATGTCTTTGTTTTTTGTGTCTAATGGTTTGCCTAGGAATTCGTTGCGGGGTTTACAGTTGATCACAGGCGAACCGAATCGAATCATACCGACCACTTTGTTGCTGGTCTTCTCATAAACTATCCACTGCATACCACGTCCAGGAATATTCCTCTCGTTACAGTGAGACGATGTCAGTTCTAAATACTGTGAATACTTAGACATGTATGCATTTTCAATAACGAACTCCATGTCGTTAGGATGCATAGAAAAATCTAGAAACAGATCCTTCTCTGGTTCATAACCAGGCAGTGCATGCACCGAATTCTTCACACGTTCGATCTTCTTCATCCGCATATATTCGTCTATGCGCGTAAATCTATCGAAGAATGACATCATCTTATTGGCAGATAGCGTCGCCTGATGTTCATTTATTTCAAGCATAGAATCATTATACTACATTATGAGAAAGAATTCAAGTTGCGTTGTATATGCTGTCGATATGGTCAGAGAATGCTTCGACCTTAGCAGATCTATCGGGCCACTTGATGTATTCCTTTTCAGGATTCGCTTTGAGATTATTCAATAGTGGTTGTATGGCGCCATATAGCCTGTCTAGTTTCGCTTGAACAGCTTCCAGCGTCTTCTCTGTTTGATTAACAACCAATGCCTGATGCTGGACAGACTCTAATTCGTTTTCGTCAACCAGCGTGAACCCAAACGCGAAGTCATTATCAAACGTTGACATTTTTGTTCTCCAAGTGTCTTTGTTTTTCGAGGTCTATGAGATACAGTTTTTCTGACAATTCTTGTGTTGTGTAGTCATAGACGTATCCCATTTTCAGTAACATTTCTGCTTGGATAATAAAATCATTCCAACCATCGGGACTATAATTCTGCATGATTATACCACTCCGGTGTTGGTGTTCCCATTTCCCATCCATTACGGCCGTAAAGATTCTTTACATAGTGGTTTCTATATGATTCGATGGGATCATCTACAACACAATCTGCATCTACTAGTACGGGCGGTGGTTCAAAAACTCCTTCTCCCATAGTCGCGGGATGCCAGATCATCAAGGGATATAGTTCCTGAACAGTTGAATTAACTTTACCATATCTCTTAAAGTACTCGCTGCACATATTGATCCACAGTGCACACAACCACTGATAATTATTTACATTCATTCCTGCCCATTTCACCACGGCACTATTCGATTCAGTTGCTTTGTATAGGAATTGCTGGATATTGGGATTTGGGTGCACCCATGTAGATATATCAACACCCTGAAGAGTCGTGCCTTTCCACTCGATACCATCAGTCACCCAATGTACTGTCGATAGAATCGTTGCATATTCTAAACACATCTCATCTACGTGACGATCACTGTGCATAGTGGCGCACTCCGCAGGATCATGAGATAGGTAATAGATATTCATATCTTTATCAATATTCCTGTTAATATAATGATAATGATAAGCAATTCAATTGACATTATTGTGTGATACCAGACCCATCTCGCGCGATAGACCTTGTGCACTTGGAAAGTTTCCTTCACTTCATCCAGAAATTTCTTCATTGTCGATTCCCGTTAAGTTGTAGAGTGTTGGTACATGCTTTCATATGGTTGCACTTGTGTACACGTTATGAAATGTGGAGCGTGATGGTCAGTGTCGCACTGCCGCTGTGCTTCTGGTCGAAGTCATCGCCTACTTATCACGCGCTATTTCTTTATATATACATACCAGCGTACATCTTTTCTATTTCGCTGAAAGTTATAATTGGAACGGTAAACTCAGAGACACCAACAAAGTCATATTCGAATGCCTCGTATAGTGACTTGGTTATCTCGTCTTGTTGTACAGTAGAGTGTAATATCTTATCGTCACTCATACTGAAACTTTTCCTTTAATCAATGGGTGATGTTCATACCCGACTAGTTCGAAATCACTATAAACAAAATCATCTATCGACTTCTGATCACCATGAATTTCTATAGTAGGAAAACTATAAGGTGGTCTCGATAATTGTGTTAATACTTGTGTGTCATGGTTATTATATAGGTGTGTGTCTCCGAACGACATTACCAACTGTGATGCTTTGTGGTTAGTTATCTTCGCTATCATATGAGTCAGGAGCGCATAGGACGCAATGTTAAACGGTACACCAAGAAACCAATCTGCAGATCGTTGGTACATATGGCATTGCAGATGTCTCTCACCGTCAATCAGGTACGACTTGAATTGAAAGAATGCGTGACAGGGTACAAGTGCCATTTGATCTAGTTGATTAGGATTCCATGCTGATACAATGATGCGTCTGGAGTCGGGATCGTTATTGAGTAGATCGATGGCATTCTGTAATTGGTCGATACCATCGCTTTCTTCACCTTCCCAGAAGTCAAACGGACTGCATGGAGTTTCATCCTCACCATAGTAGTTGTGCGCGTCAAATCTTCGCCATTGGTGACCATACACTGGTCCAAGATCTCCTTCTTCGTCTGCCCACTCATCCCATATCCGAACCTTGTTGTCCTGTAGATATTTGATGTTCGTGTTGCCTGATATGAACCAGAGCAGTTCATGAGCGGCGGATGGAAAGTGTATCTTCTTTGTAGTCAACAGAGGAAATTTGTTATCAGATAAATCAAACTTCAATTGATGACCAAAGATCGACCGTGTTCCTGTGCCTGTTCTATCGTCCGTGGGAATTCCATCGTCGTATAAGGACTGCATGTGACGTTGGTATGCATACTCTTCTTGATTCACAAATTGTCCTTCCTCAAAGTCATACACTATATCTATATACCCTCGTTCTGGTTGATGTTCAACAGTTTATCACGGCGTTCGACCCAAGCAAACTCGTCACCGTCTTTTACCCACAACCAATTTGCGTCTCTATGTTTATTCACGCCGTGAGGTTTTAAGGTAGCTTGTAATGGTATACAGGTCATCCATGACGCTGAAGGCACCATTATCGATTTCAGTGACTTCATCCTTCCATCTCTTAACAAGTCTAACCCTCGTTGCTTCGAGTGCTTCGAGTGCCAACTCTTCTGTATCGAAAGCAGTCATAGGGTAATCAGACCTACTGGACTCTAATAACCATACATGAGTCCAGGGACCTGGACCGTGTCGGGCAGTCAGCACCACCAGTAATTCCCTGAGTTCGTCTATCTCTTTTCTGGCAATCTTTAATAGGTCGCCATCTGCAGAGTTCGGCCATCCGATAGTACCATCTGGCTGTGCATAAAAATGAAACGTTCTATCATCGAATTCACTCATCTTACTTCTTACCTCACATGTCATAGTCATTCACTATTAAAAAGATGTTATAGGTCAGTAAAACCCACTGGCATGGGGACTTCGCTGCTGCCAGGCAACCGCGCCCTGGGATAAGGATTGTGCGCCTATAACATCTATTAAATAGTGCTGGTCTTATTGGATAAGAAAGAAAGACCAGCAAAAACTCCCATGAGGGTGTTACGCCGCTAGGGCAACCTCATCAAATATCGCATCGTTTGCAATTATTGTTGCGACCCTGTTTAACGTCAGCATCATTGACGATTCTCGGTGTGTATTCAGTTGCCTGTCGAAACCTTGCATCCCCATCAAAAGTGTACTTGTGGCCTGAACGAATCGCGAGGTTGATCATTTCCTCTGGGCGTTAACCTATTGTGGTACATGTACACTTATGGTGGAGATGGCGGCATCGAAGCCGCGTCCAGACTTCTTATCTCACACTTCAACGAATAGTATTTTACGACCTTTCAACCATCCTTCAGGTATTGGATCGTGCTTATTAATCCTTATACTTCTTTTTTCGGTAAGAGAATAAATCCACATCTTACCATACATTGAATTCTTTTTGCCTTGCGTGAGGAATTGCTTCGCGGACATCCCTGAGAGCAGTGGAAATAGCAAGATGGGCGTTCTCTGCTTCCCTGCTGAAATCCATGCCAATGAATCCGACCTTTCCTAACCCTACCAGTGCATCATCACAACCAGCCTCAAAAAGGGCATCCAGGTATTGCTCAGGATCTTCTTCATCACTTAGTTTAAATTTTAACTCAAATTCATATTCAGTCATTTTTTTGTTTTGAGCAACTATCTGCCCACCTCCTAATCTGCTTTGCATGTGACCCTGGGTTTGCAAGTTTTCCAACACGACTCTGGTATTCAGAATTATATCTTAGATTGAACTGACTCTGTTTCTCTGGATTCTTAAATGGATTATTTTTAGAACTACTACCTTTCGATCCACCAAGACTTCTTGCCTCGCGAACCAACTCTTCTTTATTACTAACTGTATTTATTATAACAAATCTTTCAACCAATTTCAAGTTCGACAAAATTCACACGTTGTTCGATACCAACCGCGATCTGAAACTCTGCTGGAGTTGTAAGTCTCACCAACAGCGCCGCAATCCATGCATGTCTTATGTGAGGCGTCCTCAGCAACATCGATTAGTTTGCGCATCATCTCGGCATCTTTCCCGGAACATGCATCACTGAATTCGACGTAATATCTCAGTCCACCGAACTTTTCTTTAATCTGATCGATTCTATAATCAGTATCAATGTCCCGCAGACTTTCATTAAGTTCTATGACCAGATCTCGCCATCCCGGTTCTGTGCTTGCGCATTTTGTCACACCTCTCAGGACACGTTGCGCGATATCATCATTGAACATCTCGACAATTTCATCCAGAAATTCATTGTGCTTATATCTTCTATTGTGAATATATAGTGGATTAGTCGTTGTTTCGGACATTCTTATCAAATTCATTTTCATTCCTTCATTTTCTATGTGTTAATTGGTGTCACGTTACACACTTGAAAATTAAATTACATCACCCTTATCTTGTAACTTCCGTTGCGTTGAAATGGCATGGCGTTCACGCGTGTTGCCCTTCCAGCGGTGTGTTGTGCAGATCGTGCACTTCACGTTTCGCTTGGACTTCTTTCGTTTATGATTCGCCATAACAGTGTTAAAGAATTAGATTAGGCCGTCTTTATTTATAACTGGAATCATGGACAAGGTCGGGGCGGCACTTACTGTTTCTAACCACTTAATTTTTGCTATACGTACAGGAGATTGATTGGACATATGATCAACACAACCAGCGTCAAAATCTTGTATCCACGTAAAGTCTAATCCTCTTTCCCAGCAGAATTGCATTTCGTTAGTAACCTGAGTGCCTTCCATTGTACTGCATCCTGTTACAAATATCAAAGTTAGTATTACAATTAAATTTTTCATGTTATGCTCCATTTTTAAAAGATTATTCTTTTGTTTATAAATAATATTTAGTCATAGAGCTGTATACTAGCGATATTCTTGGTGTAACGTAATGTAATTAAATGTTCAAGTGCGTAACGTTGTGTATCGTGATACTATCACCTCATGGGGATTTTTATCGACTCATGAGAATGTCGGCACATCGATTTTAGAAATCGTCAACCAGGAACCAAGACCCATTTCAATCTTCGCTTTTGTATATTTGGCCATGAGTTCGCCGTATGCTATCTGCGCGTCATCATAATTCTTATAGATGGTACCATTCACAACCTCGTAGATGCCGTCTGTTTCTGTATATTTAACTATTGTCCACATAATAATGTCTATTTATAGGATAACGCAATTGAGCGGGTAGTCAGAATCGAACCATCGACTTAATCGCCTGGACTTGGTTCACTTGTTTTTACGCGGTCGATACCAACCCATGGTTTTGATCGACTCATTCTGACTACCTCTGACACTAGATCACCTCTTCGAAGTACATAGTGTTCACATAATTCACCAGACTTCAAACTGGTCACTGCCGTAGCACTAATAATCAGTTCGGCAATGTTCGAACCACCGTCGATTTGAATCGATGAGGCGATCATAGGATCCGGTACCGCTGAAATTCGAAACGGTTCGTATTCCACATTAACTACTGTCAGTTGAACGACTCTAGTATGGTCTGCCATGATTTACTTCCTTTCATTATAATGATAAAATTGTAGTTTATATATACAAAAATTAACTAGTGAGTTATTAATTCTTATAATCTAGAAAACCGACTCTAAAGGTGAAACCCTTCCATGCTTTGTGCACCCGATCCTCCGGGTGAAACGATGCCTGTCCTTTTGGGAAGTCGTCATTGTATCTAGGTGCCAGTTTATGACCGATCCAGATTCGAAAGACGTGGTCCTTCTGACTGGGAAATATCTTGACGAACCACGCTGGCATTGGTTGTGATAACCACTTGAAACAGTAGTATTTGAACACAGACCCTCGGGCCATGACAAACTGCCAACCGAGAGCACTGCCGTCGTCATCGTCATCGACGTTGTACTGACCTGCCAGCAATTCCACCTCAGTTTCAAACATATTGACGCTGAAGATAGGGGTGAAGCGCATATTGTTAACAGGGTTCCTCACAGCCATCCAGACCCATCTGGAAAAGAAGTCGTCGCTATTGCCGGTTGGGCAATTCATATCCCACCAACCTCGCTTGTCTCCCTTTGCTCCGTCTCTGTCGTTACTGAAGATCCACAACCAGCGTGGTAACCCAACGTGGTACCAGTCACGGTTGATGTTGTGCCGCGTGAACTTTATCGCTGGCAATGTTTTGACAGACATAAGCAGACCTAGCGCCGTTAGCGGCAAGCCTAACAGGATAAGTGGAAACCGCAGGACTACTGCAACGATCCAAATTGTAATTGCTTCAAGTATATTGATCATTTAAAACTCCTATGTATTGATAATATCGTATTCTCGTGATCTACCAGATGAACCACGAAGGCGCTTTGCTCTTACTTCTATCTTCCGTGATGCTGCCACATGACAGCATTACACCTTGCGTGTACCGCACCTTCGGTCAGACCTTCCTGATGATCGTGCTGTAAATGTATAGGAAAATTCAAGAATCCTGGAGGGAACAACTTTAGGTTGATCCTCTTCTCCGTAATATCCTGTCTTGGTGCTGCACTCAAATCTGCCTTACACCAGTAGCATAATCCTTTCTGTTCTTTGACGTACTGTTCTCGCACCTCCCGTCTTTCTTTAGTTGTGAGATTGTCGTACATCACAGGTAATTCGTATCTAGTCATTATCTTTGTAACTCCTTTCATTTACTAATTGGCGGTCCGTGAGAGATTTGAACTCCCGACATTCGGTTTTGGAAGCCGACGTTCTGCCAGACTGAACTAACGAACCATTAAATTGGGAGCGCAACTGCGCCATTTTTCTGTTAATTGTCAATCTGATTGGGATGCTGTTACTCTTTTTCGTAGACTGCTTGAACTGAATGAATGATCTCTGGCATTGTAGATGACTTCAATGCCTCGTTGTTCACAAATGTCTTTACCACTAAACTCTTTGTCTTCGTACTCAACTCCGATGATTCTAGCATCGATAGGTAGTACTAACAATAAGTCTCTGAGGTCTTCTTCTGTCTGATAGATAACAATTTCATCTACATATCGTGTAGCGGCCAATTGAATCTGTCTTTCAACAATGCTTTGTACTGGGGAACTCTTCGAATCATGTCTATCAATAGTAGGATCAGTTTGTAATCCACAAATCAGATAGTCACAATGATTCTTTGCTTCTGACAACATCGCAATGTGTCCCGCATGTAATAAATCAAATGTACTGAATGTAATGCCAATTTTCTTGCCAGCGTCCTTTAGTTCACGTATCTTATTAAAGATCATACAGCGGTCTTCTTCTCAACTCTGGACTGACTCTTCTTTCGACTCGTCCCCTCCTCGGCACGATCTTTTGTTGTTTCCTTCTTACCGAAGATTGCGTCCCAGTTATCGCTGTACTTTTTCTTGTCTACTGGGCGCTGGGCGCTACCTTTACCTCCCGACCATTGTCCGTGTGCCATTTTTGTTTATCCTGTATTTAATATGGTGCGAAAGTAGAGACTCGAACTCTCACGTATTTCACACACGTAATAGTTTGAATTATACATTAAACATGCCTAAACTGAAATATTTATTTATAGTATCGAAACACGATTGAAGTTCATCAGATATATTATCAAATTTCTTATTCGTGTAATTCGTGTAAGCTAATGCGGCCGAAATTCTTAATGATCTATCATTGTTTTTATCTTTGATTATTTCCCCCAATAGTTTACTACTGGGATTATAACTATTTAAGAAAATAGCTAGTTTAAGTTGGAAATATTCTATTTCAGATAAATTATATTCAGTGTGCAATTGTTCTGCTAAATTTATCTTTTCTCCATATTGTGTACTTATGCAAGAATCAGATGTTGACACTGTTCCTTCATGTCTTAATATATATTCTGTAAAAAACTTTAATAACTCATTAGTAGTTATTGATTTTTCTATTGGTTTTTTCTTGGCGGATTCTGCCATTTTTAATATTTCAGAGTAGATTGTTAATTTTAGTTGTGCTAAGTTATGTGGTTTGGATACATAAGAATGCACAGATCCACTATTTATAGCATTTATTAAATCTGTAGTATTAGTACTTCCACTTATTGCTATTCTAACAATGGACGGGTATTTTCTTCTCATTTCGAGAAAAAGGTCTATTCCCGACCCTGTAGGCATGTTGATATCTGAAATTACGCAATCAATAACCTCGTTTTCTAATATTTTTAAAGCTTCTAGGGTTCCCGAAGCAAATAAACAAGAATAATCTGTATTAGAAAACTCACGCTTAAAAAGTCTTAACATCCTAGTTTCGTCGTCTACAAATAGTAGCTTACGATTCATGTATTTGTTACTTCGTGTTGGAACGTGTATAGGACAACCCAACTTGCAGGATTCCCAGGAGGATGATCCGCTGCACGGATTGCTCCAGTCATTGTGTGTTTGTAAACAGTGATTGTAATAGTATTATAATCGTCTGGTTGATGAGAATGTTTGGCCCAAAAAGCAACGTGGTCCTCGCAACCTTCCCACAGGTCTAGCCATTTCCCGTATGCAGGGCCAAAAGCATGGGCTACCGGCAGACGAGGATGTTTCTTCTTGCTCATTCGTCGTCGCTCACTGGCTCAACATACCCATTGTCCGCCAATATTTTAGTAAACTCAGAGTCTGATAAAAGTTTATCAGACAAGCGTTTTAGGATCGGGTTATCGTCATTGGTCATAAAATCCCAAAAGTCTAGCCGCTCAATATTAGGGTTATCTTTATTCATTATTCTCTCCAAGGTATTCCCATTCTCCCGGGGTCAAGCCGGTCATCAAAAATTCACGCTCTTCATTGTTCAGGACATCAAATGCCTGTTGAATCAGATCGCCACTGTTGTACTCGCGCAGTCTTTTGATCAAGCCACTGCGGGAAACAGGGAGGTTCTTGCTTGCCACTGCCCCGTTCATAGTAATAAGTTTGACTGAGCAGAGTTGCGGCCCGATGTCCTGAACCTTGATTATTTGAGTGAGCATCATGACTCTTCCTCCTCTTTCTGTTCATCGAGAATTCTGATGTAGGTCTTGGCATCTCTGAGCAGATCGAACTCCGCATCAATGACGTATTCGATATGCCAAGTTTTTTCTATTTTGCGAATCTCACGATTCCGATAAACGCAGACTCCTCTCATGACTCCTCCTCATGGTCTGGGCAAAGTTCGCCCAGTACCTCGCACTCCGGGCAGTCCTGTGGCTCGATATCGTCGAGCGACGACCAAAGGGCTTCAATATACTCGTCGGTAGGGGGTCTGATCATTACGCTTGCTCCTTTAATTTATCGCCATTTTGAGTTTTTTTATGAGGCTGTCCACGCGTTGTGAGTTGGTACGAGATAACCTTTCGGACCGTAGTAACCATGTCCGAATCCGACAAGCCGCACTTTGACCAGCTTGCCGCATTTGCATTTGATTTTCCCTCCCAGCCCGATGCCCTCAACTTGCTGTGAACAGGGCAACAGCAGAGCTGCACAGCGAGGGTCGGACACCGGGAGTTGAGTTCCTGATTGGTTGCATTTCACTGGTTCAAGACCCCGTCTAAATAAATCAGATGGATGAGGCTGGACTCTACGAAATCCTCAAGGAGCATTGTCTTTCTGATACGTGGGCCGCCTGCAAAGAAATCGAGCTCTACAACGAGCGATCCCTTGTCGAACGCCTTATTATAATCGTTACTAACATAATGGAGTCCAACATTACGTCCGGCAAACTCGATGCTATAAACGTGTCGATCATTGACTATTTCACTATTTAAGCTAGCCTCGCTTTGTCCGACTTGGCTACCTCGAATTGCGTTTTTGAATGCTACCTTAACTTGCGTCTGCTCCAGATAAGCACCAGACTTCAATTCAGCGAAGTGTGCTTCAATTCTATCCTGTTCCTCAATCCGCCTCGCGATCTGCTTTGCGAAACCATTTTTAATCGCGTAGTGCCTTTGTGTCTTATCAGTGCTGACATGAAAATTCGGCTCTCTATTGGCATTATGTCCGTAACCATGCAAACTACCGCTTCCATAATTCAACATGACGCTCATTTTTGGCGCATGAACCCCTTTCGGTCGCTCGTGGTAAACGCCATACCTGCCCACGTTAACCAAAGTGAACCCGAGCTGACCCAGTATCTCCTCGGCCCAACTAATCGCGCTGTCTCTGTTTTCATAAGCAGTTTGAACTTCTACTGATTTCTCCGTAGAAAATCTGATCATTTCAGCAATATATTCTTCTGCGTCTATTTCTACTGTCCTGAATTTTTTGTGTCTGCCGTTATCCGGGTCATAGCTTTTGTGGCGCTCTGTCACGCGCACTAATTCCGCTTCAACTAATTCGGTTACTCGATCTATGTTATTCATTACGCTTGCTCTTCCTTTGTATTCGGTTTCCAATCCATCCGTTCACTACCACACAGGCAGCACGTAGGTGCTAGGGGATACATAGATGGGTCTTACTTCGCGAACATTTCTATGCATTTATCTAAGTGGTGGGTCATTGCTTCGTTTTCTTTAATCATTAGGGCATCTCCCCTTCACACATATCTATCATGAGTCCTCGATTCCGTTTTCGAGTTGACTTGCCCGTCGCTGTTTGCACGGCGGACCTCTTCTGGTCCAGCCATTCTACGTATTCTTGATACGCGTCAATGTGTTCAAGGGTTTCAAAATGAAACCACCCTTCGTTAATTGCTTCTTCACTATATTTCATTTTCTTTTGTTCCTGTTCTTGTCTTAATATGCGATTATTATCCCCTTTCACCCATTATTTAATCCCATAAGTTTTCAAAGTATCGTCCAAACAATCTAAACCCGTTGGACATACGTTCTTGATGTGCTTTACTTCCCTCTCGGTCTTCCCATACAAGTTTAAGACCAAAAAGACGTTCAGTTTCATCTTTAGATTCCTCTGGTCCCATTGCTCTGTACTCGTAATAGTCGCTTTCCCAAGAGGTGCGGCACTTTTGTTCAAATGCCCAAATCATTTCGTCCATTACCCAATCCCATCTAGTGAAGTGATTGGGGTCTATATCCCCACTCTTCTTACAATCATCCAACTGTTTCTTTGTAGGGCGAAGATTTTTAGGCACATCTTCAAAATCTATATTAGGAGCGCCATGCCCGGTTTTTTTAAGTTGTGTAAGCATAGGCAATATGATAGGAGCAAGAGTACTATCCATACTCCAAGTATCCCAAGGGTCAATATGAATATCAACAGACTGCTCCATTGAGTCTAAGAATATATTTGCTGTATGATTGTATACAGTTTGCAACGCATCTTCAATTACTTCTAGGACTTTATCTAGGCGAGTAATATTATTCTCCCACAATATACCATACTTCTTTTCCATATGGTTAGTATGTACATTACTGACCCAGCGGTCTGGGTATGATCCAATTTTAACTTTCATCCAATGTTTCCTCCTGATGTGGTCCAATATGCAAGTGACCACAATGTGGGCAATAAAGGTTTGGCCAACAGGATTTTCTGTCGAACATTTGTGCCCAACTCCACCATTGTTTACATTCTTCACATGTGAAACTGTAGATTATTTCTTTACTATATCTCAAAGCGGTTCACCTCCTCATTCCTCTCAATAAAGAACGTATGTATCGGGACTCGATCTACTCTAATATGCACAGCACATTTGACATTAGAATCAACCTTTCGTATCGAAAGTTCTTCGACCTCGATGATAGCATGTTGATTCGCGTAATCATGATTTATCGCTTCTTCGGCCAAGACCTTGGACATATGTAGAGCTCTGGATTCTGATCCTGTAGAGAACACAAGATCAAAGACTACGTCGACATCCGGTGTTCCTCTACCTACTACTCTCTGTTCAAATACTTTATATCTATGCATGATGTTACCCATTGACTACTATAATAAAGACCATCAGCGTTGTTATTCCAATACCACTCACGATACCGGCAATAAACCCATTATCAAAATCTTTCATTTTGGTGCTACTTTCTTCTCTAATTTATTATATAACTATTATCGTCTATTGAAGCGAAAAGATCAAGTGTGCCTAAGTTGTTGTTTTTTAAAGGGAATTTCGAGTCTTGAATAGATCGATTGTTTCTAGGAGGGTTTTCGACCAGGAGTCTCTATGTTCGACGAACACCTGTGGTTTACTATGGTCGACTGCTATGATGGTGACTAACTGAGTGATGGGTACACCCGTCCGTTCTTCCCACATAATAGCGTATGCGGATTCTTGAATGAAGTAATTTTCAACCCAAGATTTGCGTTTGGTTTTTGCTGAAGTTTTCCAGTCAACGATTGACAGTTGACCGTCGAACTCGCCGACAAGGTCGACGCGTCCAGCGACACCTAGTTGGTGTGAATACAATGCTGCTTCCTGTTCATAGATAAGACCAAGTCGACTATCTAATATAGGTTTCACTGACATGAAGTTAGCAACGACATGAGGCATGTATCCGACAGCGTAGTCCGGATCGTTTGCCACATATTTCTCTATCATCTCGTGAACTTTAGTACCACGATTCGACGCACGAAAAGAAACCTTTCTCGCCTCTTCTTCACCCACACGTTCTTTCCATGCGGCGATATGCTCTTCCGAGAGTATCGAAAGAACAGTCGTTATGGAAGGATACCTTTCGCCGGTTGGGGTAGCGTATGTTCTACCTGTTGACAAGGTAGTCGCTGTCAGATCATCATAACCTAACAGCGACTCTTTTCGATGAACGAATGACATTACATGGTCACCACGTCACCAGACTGGTTCTTGAGTAACGAAATTTGTTACATTATCGACCCGGAAACTTCTCCATCCATCATCATGTCTGTCTTGACCGATGGCAAAGTGCCACACATTGATAACGTTTTCGTTGACCATGGGTGCATCGCGGGCGGCAGCTGATGTAGACTCGGGTAATACGTCTTCACGTAATGTGCACAACATAATCCGCTCGTCTCCATTCACCTTAGTGAACGTCACAGTACAGAGGTTCGCTTCGAGTTCTTCGATCATTTCACTTCTATTCATATTCACTTATTCTTCCTTTTCTGTGCAGTTACTGCTCGACGTTGATGACGATTCAATCCGCGAAGTTCCGCGAGAGGATCCTCGTCTAGTATAATCTGCGCTGGTTTGTCTACCTTGGCAGGTTCGTTTTTCTTCTTCTTACTAGTATACGTTATTACTTCCACGTTTTCAAGTTTCGGTAATTTCAGGTCGTCATGATCATGGTGCAGTACAAACTTAGTGTTTGGAAACTCATTGAACAATCCCCACCAGACAGGACGCCAGTTCTCGATCAATCTAAAATTGTTTGACTGTCCACGGTCGCTGTTCAGATACAGATCTGTGATACTGTGCATGTTGAAATCAAACAACGTGTCAAATCCATACATATGAATTTCGTCCGCCTGATGTTTGTTTGCTGCATAATGGACTGCCATATGTCCACAGTTGAAGTTGGTAGCATTACCTGCATAGTCAGGAACAGTAGTATAGAACTCCTTGATGTTCTTGGCGTACTTTAGATAAAACAACGAACGAGCAGGGTCATCCATCCACATACGCGGCCGCGTACCGAGCACCCAGTCATACATAGCAAGGTTCAAGGATCCCTCTGTCAATGCTGCCATCATCTTGAAGTCAACCATACAGGTTGCATAGACTTCATTTGTTGGCATAGAGAACGGAGGCATGTTACAGATAAGTTTCATGCCCTCGCGCTTCTTCTCTTTATAGAATATTGCCTTATCGCCGTTGCCGATTACATGAACTACTTTAACCATTATGTTTTGATCTCATGCCAGTTGTTTCTTATATAGTCTAAATCTTGGAGATCGTGAGGTTTTGGTCGACCGCCACAATCAACAGTTTTTATCTTTGGACTAATTCTGTGGGGAAACTTCCACTGGCCAAACACTTTTGCCCCGAGATGAAATTTCAGATTCATCTTAATATTTGGATACACTTCGTCTAGGTACAGTATGTCGTCGTCGTTTAAGAGATGACCTGTCCATACCTGATCACCGCCATCATAACCATGCTCTAACATCTCGTGAACAGGTTTAAAGTATTCATAAACATCCTTCATTGCTCCAGTACAGAACATCATCATTGAAGAACTGAACTTATTACCCTTCCACATAATCGCATCCGATACACAAGAAATCTTTTTGCCGGTTCGTTGAGCATACTTGATCTCTTCATCGAAGTTGTTAATGAGAACGATATCGATATCAAGGTAGACATTAAATCCCTTGGGCATATTAGGACTGTACGCAAGGACCTTGTTCCACCAACCAACAGTGTTAATCTCTGGTTTGATAGGCGTAGCAATATCTCTAATTTCGTCAGGTCGATCTGTGATACAGTACGGTGTACATTCTAGGTCAGTCAACTCCATGAATCTAGTGATCGTCTTGCGGGCATACTCCATAGGATATGCGTCAGTACATACTGTGATAAGATTAATCATTTATTATGGTATACCCTACGCCGTCATGCCAGTTGTGTTTCGCCCGACAACCCAGTTCTCTCTGTATAGTAGAGAACGAATCTTTTGCCTCAACAAGCCATGGATAGTATTCTTCAAGTGTTGGGAAGTCTTTATTGTTCAAGAAAATGTCTGTTGGTTGCGCATGCGTCTTCGCACCTTCCACTAACAGTTTAGCACCAGCAGGTTTAAGTCTGTATGCATGAGCGCCTGGAAAGTATGTTTTGCTAAACAGTTTGCGCGGTCCCATTCTTGGAGCAATCTTGAAGTTTCCATAACTAGGTTTACCAACAGAGATACAATGCTTGTATGGAATGAACTCAGGAATAAATGAGATAGCAACCGCGTCATGTTCGAAGATTTGATACTCCTCATTATCCTCTATACACTTGTTCCATAGACCCCAGTGAGAAAGAAACGCTGCCATGGCAGATAACACGTAAGAATATTCTCTTCCTGATTGTTGGTTGAATCCAGTAGCATCCATACCATTATGATCGAATATCCCAACAGGATCATCCTTCGGAGTACATCCGTAATAGTTCTGGACATCAAACTCTGGCATAGAACTCTTACAACGCTCTGCTGCTGACTCCGATTCTTTTAGATGTTCGATTGTTATTACAAACGATTTCATGCTGTAGTCTTAGACTTCGTCCCTTGTACGCGTGTGTAGTATATAGTGGTAACGCCCAGTTGCTTTGGCATTAGTTGCTTACACATGATAGCATCGTTAGGCCATGCTCCATGCTCCTTCACCAGTCTCACCAGCGTCTTTGCGCCTTCTGGTCTAATGAAGTACGCAGAGTTACCTGCAAGTCCCTGAGGCACGTTCTGGTTGTCAACTGAAGGTACTGGTATTATATTATACCCTAAATTTGAGGGAGATTCAACTTTATCATGAAACACACCAGATTTGCGGGTTGCTCCCCGAGGATCGTTGAGTCCTACTATGTCGAACTTGGTGCTCTCAAGAATGTCCAGATCGAGGGGTTTCACAAACAGTGCGTCCTCCTCTAGGATGATCCTGGGTTCATCCGATTCGGCGACCTCTAACCATAACCAATAGTGTGAGAGGAAACACGCCACTCGTTTCATAGGAGATGCTGTTGTATATGGAGGCAGCAATAGGCCTGTTTTAATATCTAGTCTAGGTTCGGCCCATGGATATGTCCAATGAACTCTAAACGAAAGTAGCAGATCGTCTACCATGTCTGGCGTGACTGCTGGACTCAGAGTACATTCGACATCATGGTTGTATTGGTCAGAGGAATATCGACAACGCTCTGCCTG
>LWDU01041149.1_pt2 | contig 20722 bp, 19 predicted proteins | sample 727161 | NCBI WGS metagenome assembly LWDU01 (sample SAMN04566230, study PRJNA314399) | hydrothermal vent metagenome | isolation source: deep sea hydrothermal plume seawater | place: Mexico: Gulf of California, Guaymas Basin | collected 2004-07-11
TAATCTGATAAATACCTAATGAATCTTTATATGTATGATAAGGACTTGAAGTAAAATCCTGAATAGTATTATCTCCAAAATCCCACTGCCAGCTTGTGATATCTCCCACTGATTTATCAACTAATTGAGTGGTAGTATAAAGTATAGTCATGCTATCGGGTTGTGCATTAAACTGTGCAATTGGCGAGGTAAGTATAGTTACCATCGCCTGTCCACTAACAGTTCCAAATTCATTTGCATCATTATAAGACACAAGCGTATAATTTCCTCCAACTGTAGTATTAATAATATATGGATTTATAGTGGTTGTAATAGGGGGCTGATTAATTCCATCAATAGATAAATTAAATGTAAAGGGACTGAATCCGGTAAAATAAATACTTACTTTAGCCCCATTTTTGGCATTTTCACATACACTATCATTACCAGCAATAAAGGCTGAAACAGTAGAAAGAGTCAAAGTTAAAGTATCGCTATAAATACCATAAAATGAATTATTTATGGAATTTCCATTAAGCAAGGGATTGTAATCAGAACTCCAGCTACCCGAGCTATAGTTGGGATCAATATTGGGACTTAAAGTATTTAAGTCATCAATAAATACAGTCTCAGAATATGGGAAAACGGCTATATTTACCCCATTAATATCAATAGAGGTTGTAGTGCCGGCTGGAACTATATTATATACAATAGTAGGCTTTTGATATAAATGCAACCTTATAGTATCGCTATAAGTGACAGTGAAAGAGATTATTTCAGTTAATGTATTTGGAGATAGAACATTACTATCTGAACTCCAAGAGTCAAAAGCATATAAAGGATCAATTGTAGGAGTTAATGTAATATTTTCACCAACCATTAGGGGGGCAGAGTGAGGGAAGACATTTACAGCAGTCCCATTAATATTTATTGAAGTTGTAGTTCCTGAAGGGCTAACATCAAAAACAATACCCTTACTCTCTCCAAAGTGGGCCTTAACAGTAACATTGCCTTGTAGGTCTAAAACAAGAGTATCTACAATTGGATCGTAAATATAAGGCGTTGATGAAATAACCTCCCAATGATCAAAAGTGCCACTTTTTACTTCAAAAGGCAAGTTAATGCCCCCAAATCTTTGATCGGTCCAAGGGGTATTTAAATCATTAATAAAATTTCCGTTACTCATTTCTACTTCACCAACTCCAATTATTTCTACCGTCACATCAAATATGTCTGTAATTGCAGTGTCACAAGCAATAAAACCTGAATTCATACTATCACATCTTGCTAATATGAAATTTCTTAAATCAGTAACATTTGATTGCCAACCCACATATGTACCTCCCCAAGTTGTAATTTGTCTAGGCATTTCTGGGTCAATTACTGCAACCATACTATCTAGAATATGTATCATAAAAGAGCAAGATAGAGGGCCGTTTGCCAAATCTAGCCAGCGATTAATGTAATCATCATGAAATTCCTGATTGGTAAGCATTTCATTCCAAATTGGAACATGTCCTTGCCCCCCAGGATTATTTAAACTACTAGGGTCACAAGGCTCTGCGTTAGGAGAGGAGCTTGGTATTCCTGTATAGTTTGTTCCATGATCAAATGTGTTGTCCATGTCCCAAAGAGTATATCTCCACTTCTTTTTATCCCCATCGGGATCTATCCCTCTCCACCATCCAGTATTCCAATTTAACCAATCTTGACAAACTACATATGCATTTAAAAGAAAATAATCAATTAAACTACCCATATTATATTCACTTTTTGCTTGATTATAATTTGCTTGATTTACCATTGGGTTTACAGCTACATAATTCACAAAGGTATTCCAGTCTGGCTGTGCGTTAGGAGCTCCATACTCTGTCCAAGTTCCACCCCAGGTTTTTAAGTATTGAAGGTTGTTTTTATCTTGATCATAGTAATAATCAGTAAAATCATGATCATCAACTTTCTCCCTCATTTCATAAACCCCCCAATAATTACCATCTAAATAAACTATACAAGATGAAGTGGACCTTTCATCTAACCTCAAATCTCCAATTTGTGAAAGGTGATGAACATAGGCATCCCTAATATGTGCTCCTGAACCACCATAAGAAAACGGATAGTTATCATTTGCAGCCGCCTTTACAATAACTCTTTGAAATTTATCTCTACTTTTAGTTGTAAAAATTTTATCTTGTAAAGCATAATTATAGCCAAATTGATCTCTCATAACGTAATCAAAACCCCTCTGATCGTATGCCCAAGAATCATTTCCATGTTTATTAAACTCCCCAGTTCCTTTATCAAGTAATATTCCATTTTTATCAAACCATTCTATTGTTCCTTCAGGCTCAAGCCCTGAACTCCCCCAACCTCCATCTAATAAATCAAGAAGCCCTCCTGCTCCACTATTTCCAGATATTGACAGAATAGGAATAGTATGTGTGTCATTAATAAAAAAAGTATGATAATCAATAAAACTAGGAGGAATTGTAGGATCTGAGCTATAGCAAATCGCTTTTACCACTGTTGTGTTTGCAATGTTAATTGCTGTGGTATAAAGAGTTGAAGTGTTATTTGGCTCATCTCCATTAGTGGTATAGTAAATTGTAATGTTTGGATCAGGAGAATTTATAGTTAGATTTACAGCAGCACCATAATAACCAGAAGTTTGTGAAAATACAGGTGTAGTTGCATATTCTTGCATAGCACCAAGATTATTAGCATCAGGGGATCCAGCAGTAAAAACACTCCAGATAGCCGAGCCATTTGTTTCTCTACCTCTAGTATGGGAATTTTGGTTGGGTAATACTCGTATTGAATCTTGGAAAATACCACCCGCATCAGAAAGCATGAGTACTTCATTCCCTTTCGTTTGTGTAATCTTAAAATTTGTATGAGCATTCCCGCCAATTAATTCATCTCTTCCTGAAGAGTAAATAAGTGCCACTCCGTTTGCTTGAATAATAAATGATGACGGAAAAATCCATTTTAAAGGATTTGAAACTTTGTCAGAAAGCGCCCACCCATTTAAATCAATAGGGGCTGCTGTTGGGTTATAAAGCTCAACCCAATCCTCATACTCACCATAATTATCGGTGTAAGTATCATAATTGGCAGCAGAATATTCATTAATTATAATTTGCCCTTTTGCAGAAAACAAAGCAACACAAGAAATTAATAGTATAGAAAGCAATTTATTCATTCTACAAAAATACGGAAAAATTACTATTTACTAGAATGTTACAAAATCAGAGTTTTATGTGTCCAAACTTAAGCGCTTCCTAAAAGCACTTAAAAGAACATTTTTTCTACTTTTGCAGACTATTTTAATACAAATTGATGTATAATAATATAAAAGAAGATTTGCATTTTTTTAACGAGCTGATTAACGAGCTGATTAACGATGAGCTAATTAATCCTGTAGCTACGGCAATTCCTGCTGATGAGCTTCATTCAAAATTTGATTTGGAACTAAAATCCAGTCCAGCTATTGCTGAAGATTTCAAAAAAGAATTAAAAAAATTAGTACTAAATAGTCCTAAATCATCTTCAAAATTATTTTTTAATCAGCTTTTTGGCGGCAGGCACAGTAAGGCAATTTTAGGTGATTTGTTAGCTGTTATGCTTAATAACAGTATGGCAACTTACAAAATCGCAGGCCCTCAAGTTGGTGTTGAAAACGAAATAATTAAACAAGTAAATACTTTGATTGACTATCCTAAAGGTTGTGGAGGAACTTTCCCAACAGGAGGATCAATGAGTAATTTTATGTCACTGATAATGGCAAGGGATAAAAAAGATAAGGAGATTAAAAATAAAGGAATGCAAGGAAAATTAATTGCATATACTTCCGAAAACTCCCACTACTCTATTGCAAAAAATGCTTCATTTTCAGGAATAGGCAAAGAAAATGTACGCTATATTAAATCCAATGAAAAAGGGCAGATGGACATTGTGTGTTTTAAAAAACAAGTAGAGGAGGATTTAGCTAACGGGTTATCACCTTTTTATTTGAACGCAACAGCAGGCACTACAGTTCTTTGTGCATTTGATAAGATTTCGGAGTTGCTCCCAATTTGCCAACGGTATAATATTTGGTTACATCTTGATGGTGCTTTTGGAGGAACAGTTATCTTTTCAGAAAAATACAAACATTTAGTTCGGGGAGTTGAACTTACAGACTCATTTTGTTTTAGTGCCCACAAAACCATAGGAGCACCTTTAAGCACATCAGTTTTAGTAGTAAAAGACAAGAAATATTTATACAATTCCTTCAATAATGAAGCAAATTATTTATATCAAACAGATGATTCAAATTATAACTTGGGGCAAACTTCTTTTGAGTGTGGCAGAAGAAATAATGCATTAAAATTCTGGACACTTTGGAAGGCAATAGGGACGGCTGGTATCGCTAAGATTGTAGAGCATGAATTTTCTTTAGCTGATAGCGCAAGAAATTATGTACAAGCAAATGCAGATTACACTTTGTATAGTTTTGAGGATTCTCTTTCAGTTTGCTTTAATTATAAAGATTTTGATGCTAAGGATTTATGCACTAAGCTATATGAAAAAAATAAGTTAATGGTAGGTTTTGGTAGTTTTCATGACAACGCGTTTATAAGATTAGTTACAATAAATGGCGAAAATTTAGAAACAGACATTTTAAATTTCTTTAAAGTTTTAGAAGAATTTTCTGAGCAAAATTCAGACTCGATAAACAGAATATAATTTTTACCTTTACCTAATGAAAAATGATTTTATTATAACTTTAGCTTGGCCGGAAGGATTAGTCACGGCAGCTGGGGCTTGGTACGATTCATTACTAGCAACAAATGGTAAATATAGAGTAGGACATTCTGCCTTAGCACTTGTTGACTCAGCAACAAGTAAAATACAGTATTTAGATTTCGGAAGATATCACACGCCAGATGGTTTTGGTAGAATAAGAGATGCTGAAACCGATCCAGATGCTGGAATAAAACAAAAGGCAAAAATAAATGGAAATAAAATTAATAATATTGAAGAAATTTTAGTTGAAATTTCTAATAACAAATCTTATCATGGGAAAGGGGCTTTATATGCTTCAATAATTAGTGATGTTAACTGCAGTGACGCTTTTAATTATGCCAAAAATTGGCAAAAAAAAGGAGCAATTCCTTATGGTCCGTTTGTTCGAAATGGAACAAATTGTTCGCGTTTTGTAGCAACAATTAGCAGAAAATCAGAGCCCTCTTTTTTGAAAAAACTAAGACTGAAATTTCCTTTTTGTATTTCACCATCTCCAAAAAGAAATATAAGTATTGCGAATACAAACTATTATATTGTTAGAGAACATAAATGCATAAAAATAAACAGAAACATTTTAGAGGCATATTTTAGTGGAATAGAAAAAAAAGATGAATAAGCCAGTAAACATAGAAGAAACAGCTCAACTAATAAAAGGTATTGGAGCAAGCTCATGGTTTGCCATTAAATCAGAAGGGGATTTGTACAGGATAGAAAGATTTTCTCCTGAGGGAGAATTAGAATGCTCCAGACTTTTCAGGGCAGAGCCAAATACTTTTGACGTCAATCATGAGTATGAATTTACTTACATTTCGCATTGTAAGGAATGCACAATTTTACAAAATGACCGAACCTATAAATTTTATACCAATGACTATTAAGGTATATGGCGCTGATTGGTGTTCCGATTGCCGTATTGCAAAAAATTTTATCAAGTCAAAAGGTATTGAATTCGAATATATCGATATAATGGATGATGGCCAAGCAATTGCTTTTGTAGAACAGGCAAATAATGGGAGAAGGGTGATCCCAACTTTAGTTATTGATGGCATAATTCATACCAACCCAGGAATTAATGGATTAATGAAAATATTAGCAGAATAAACTATACTTTTGCAATTCCAAAAATACATCAATGAGTGATTCAATAAAGCACGAATGTGGAGTGGCAATGCTCCGGTTGCTTAAGCCCTTAAAATATTACCAAGAAAAATATGGAACTTCTTTGTATGGGTTAAACAAAATGTACTTGTTGATGGAAAAACAACACAACAGAGGGCAAGATGGGGTTGGTTTGGCAAATATAAAATTAGATGTTCCTGCCGGAAAAAAATATATTAGCAGAAAAAGATCAACAGAAGCAAACCCTATTCAAGATGTGTTTAAGCAGGTAAACAGAAGGTTTGTAGAATTAGAGGCAAGTAATCCGGAAAAACTAAAAAATCCGGAATGGTTGAAAGAAAATCTTCCTTTTACTGGAGAGTTGTTTTTGGGGCATTTGCGTTATGGTACTTTTGGAGAAAATACAATAGAACAATGCCATCCGTTTTTACGACAAAGTAATTGGAAAACTAGAAATTTAGCGTTAGCAGGAAACTTCAATATGACGAATGTTGATGAGCTTTTTCAGCAATTAGTCGATTTAGGGCAACACCCAAAACAAAAAGCAGATACAGTTACCATTTTGGAAAAAATAGGTCATTTTTTGGATCAAGCAAATGATGAGATTTATTATAAGTATAAAGAAAAGTTTTCAAAAAAAGAAATTACTGCAAAAATTGAAGACGAGTTAGATATACAAGATATTTTAATACAATCAGCTAAATATTGGGATGGAGGATATGTAATGTGCGGACTTTTTGGACATGGGGATGCGTTTGCTTTAAGAGATCCAAATGCGATAAGACCCGCCTATTATTACAAGGATGATGAAATTGTTGTAGTCGCATCCGAAAGACCTGTAATACAGACTTCTTTTAATGTAAATATTGAAGATGTAAAAGAGATAAAAGCAGGACATGCGCTTATTATAAAAAAAGACGGAACGGTTGAAGAAAAACAAGTGAGAGAGCCCTTAGAAAGAAAGGCCTGTTCCTTTGAACGAATTTATTTTTCAAGAGGAAACGATCAAGGAATCTATAATGAAAGATTAGAGCTAGGCAAGAGAATTTTCCCAAAAGTACTTGAGTTAATTGATTATGATGTAAAAAATACGGTATTTTCTTACATTCCAAATACGGCTGAAGTTTCTTATTTTGGGCTTTTAAAAGGATGTAACACTTACTTGAATGAAGTAAAAACTAAGAAAATTCAGGAATTAGGAGAAAATCCTTGTCATGATGAAATTGCAAAAATAATGGAGATTTCTCCAAGAGCAGAAAAGATCGCAATTAAAGATGCGAAACTAAGAACCTTCATTGCTTCTGATGATAGTAGAGATAATTTGGCGGCCCATGTATATGATATTACTTATGGTACGGTAAAACCTACGGACAATCTGGTAATGATTGATGATAGTATTGTAAGAGGGACTACTCTAAAACAATCTATTATTCGAATTTTAGATCGATTAAATCCTAAGAAAATCATTATAGTATCGTCTGCCCCTCAAATAAGATATCCAGATTGTTATGGAATTGATATGGCAAAAATGGGAGATTTTATTGCTTTTAATGCAGCTGTGGGATTATTAAAAGATACTAAGCAAGTACACATACTTACGCAAGTTTACAACAAATGTAAGGCGCAAGTGAATTTACCAAAAGAAGAGATGGTAAATTATGTTCAGGATATTTACAAGCCTTTTACTGCTGAAGAAATTTCTTTGAAAATAAGTGAACTAGTAACTCCTAAAGAAACAAAAGCAGAAGTAGAAATAATTTATCAATCTATTTCTGATTTACATGCTTCTTGCCCTGAGCATCTAGGGGATTGGTACTTTACAGGAAACTACCCAACTCCAGGAGGAGTGAAGGTGGTAAACAAAGCCTTTATGAATTATATGGAGGGGAAAAACAAGAGAGCTTACTAATTCTTTTTAGCAACTAATTTATGCCCAAGGTATGCTGCTGGCAGGTAGAATAATAAGTCTATTTTGAACCAATTAGGATGAGTAAGAGTTTCTAAATTATACCAACCGGCATAAGTAAATATTAATCCGATAACCAAGAATTGATACTTAAAGGCAGTTGTATTTTTCCATTCTGAAACTTGAGATAGTAAGGTGGCTACTAAAGTTCCAATGAAGGACCCCATAGCGTGAGAAACAATCACTAAGAGCATAGCGCCTAAAGGCGTAATCTCCATGTATTTATTAAGCGCATCAACATCTCCCATAGTAATCCCTACAGGTAAAGGATAAAACACCATACTTATATAGTGCATCCCCATCATACCTATCATACCTAATACTGCTCCTATTATAGTTGTGCTTATTGCTCGTAACATAGTTGTAATTTTTGGTAAATATAAAAAACCCCACCAAATTAGTGGGGCTTCTTTTTTATATATGAGATAGCTTATCTTTTCTCAGTAGTGTACACATTTCCGTGCCACCAAAATCTTTGTTCTTTTGAAGAGCCATATTGATCAACTGCCATATCAAAAGCTGAACCGAATGAATGCATATCGAATACTGGTAATTGAACTCCTAAGTATTCTTTTAACTCTAATTCTTTTACAATCGTATTAGGGTCTTCCAAAGCAGTCTCCATAGCTGCAGCAGTTAATTCTTCTTCAGTCATTTTTTCAGCATGCTTAGGCGCCATAGTCATTTCATTAATCAAATGAGTTGCTCCTGCAAACTTGTCAATAATGAACATAGTGTACCTAATATCAACAGAAATTGTTCTTTGAATTTCTTTTTCAAAGGCAATATCACCACTCATAGCCTCCCAGTTTCCGTCAAAAGCAGTTCCAACCAGCTCCCCCCAAGCATTAATTACTGGAGAACCAGAATTTCCTCCCGTAATATCATTGTTTGAAATAAAGTTGATTCTTAAGGCACCATCTTTATCCGCATATTGACCGTAATCACCAATTTCATATAATTCTTTAAGTTTTGCAGGAACTTCAAACTCTTCATTAGTAGCATCTTCTTTTTGCATGACGCCATCAATAGTAGTGTAATAGTCATAATGCATTGCCTCACCAGGGTTGTAATCTCCCACATTTCCATAAGTAGCGCGCATAGTTGAATTAGCATCAGGGTAGTAGTTTTTCTCAGGATTCATTTCTCTTAATCCTGCAATAAATAATCTGTTCCCTTTAGCTAATTTTTCTCGTACAATTTTTCTTTTAGCAGAAATTTGCTCAATGTATTGATTGTAAATTGACATCATTGTTTTGTAGGCAGGATCTCTTTCAATCTTTGAAGAATATGGATTATCCAAGAATGTGAAGAATTTTTCTTTACTAGAAAAAACAGATCTTCTAAAGACATTTTTAGCATACCATTCAAAGTCTAACTTCTTAAATCCGAAAAGTTGATTTTCGATTCTTTTAAATATAGGAGCATGTTGTGTTTTTGGCACATTGTAGTAATACATTTCTAGCATTGAGCCAAATAATTCTTGGTCAACTGATGGGTTATAATCTTTATAAAAATCCCTAGCTTCTTTTTTAATATTTCTTATTGCAACATTTCTTTCTTTACCTTCAGCTGGCAATTCAGCAATTGCTCTTTGCATTTTAAACGACCAATACATAATTTCTGCCCCCATCCAAATTGCTTCCCTTAAGTACATTCTGTTAAGTTCAATGTTTCTATTAGTATGGTAAGCGCCTTCAATTAAATCTAAGGTTTCCCCATATTTTTCAACTCTAGTTTCATCTTCAGAAACCCAAGCCCTAAACTCATCCTCAATAGCTACTTTTTTATCATATACTCTCATAGATTTTAATCCTTTTGATTGACCGATAAAGTATTTCCAGTAGTTAGAGGTTTGTGCATATTTTGCAGTATATTGAAGTTTAATCTTTTTTGAAGAATTCATCCCAGCCTTCATTATGGCTAATTTTTCAGAACGAATATCAACAATAGTTGGGTTTTTGATATCTAAAGCTTGTTGTACGCCATATGAAGTTAAGTATCTATCCGTGCTTCCAGGGAAACCGAAAATCATAGTGTAGTCACCATTTTCGACTCCATCCAATTGGATAGGTAAATGGTGTCTTGGCTTGTAAGGAACATTCTCAACAGAGTACTCAGCTGGCGTTCCATCAGGAGCACAATATACACGGAATAATGAAAAATCTCCAGTGTGTCTTGGCCACATCCAATTGTCAGTATCACCTCCAAACTTACCAATTGCTGATGGTGGAGCCCCTACTAAACGGACATCTTTGAATGTTTCGTAAGTTACAATGTAAAAATCGTTACCTCCAAAAAAGGATTTGATTCTTGCATTATAATGGGTTCCTTCAGTTTTCTCATCAACAATAGTTTTAGAGATTTCTCTGATTTTTACACTTCTTTCTTTTTCAGTCATATCATCCGTAAGTTCTACTAATATACGAGCAGTAACTTCTTCAATACTCACTAAGAATGATACTGTTAAACCTTCATTTTTTAACTCTTGATCACGGCTCATTGCCCAGAAACCATCTTTTAAATAGTTATTTGTAACACTTGAGTGGGCTTGAATTTCACCAAAACCACAATGATGATTTGTAAGCATTAATCCCTCTGAAGAGATCATCTCGCCAGTACAGCTTCCTCCGTTCAAGGAAACAATAGCATCCTTAAGTGATGAGTTGTTTACACTATATAAATCTTCAGCAGTAAGTTGAAGTCCATGAGCCTGCATATCTTCTTCATTCATTGCTTGTAATAATTGAGGCAACCACATCCCTTCATCAGCAATTGCTGTTAAAGAGAAAAATCCTGCCATAACGATAGATAAAATTTTCTTTGTCATTTTTTTATTTTTTGTTTGATGCAAATGTAATGAAACAGAGGTATCTTCAAAATTGCAGCATGTAAAATTTAGCGTACTTTTACAATTACTTATGAGTGAAAAAAATCTAACTAGAATTAACAAATATCTTTCCGAGATTGGCTACTGCTCAAGAAGAGCGGCCGACAAATTAATTGAGCAGGGAAGAGTAAGTATAAACGGAAAAGTTTCTGAAATGGGAGCTAAAATTTCAGATGAAGATGAGGTGCGCATTAATGGAAAATTAGTCGCTCAGCCTCAGAAAAAGATGATATATATCGCCTTTAATAAACCAGTAGGGATTGTCTGTACTACCGATCAAAGAAGGGAAAAAAATAATATTATTGATTACATTAATTATCCAACTCGAATTTTTCCAATTGGCAGGTTAGATAAACCTTCTGAAGGATTAATTTTTCTAACCAATGATGGTGATATTGTTAATAAAATTTTGCGTGCGCGTAATAATCACGAAAAGGAATATGAGGTAACTGTTAGCAAACCGGTAACCAAAGAATTTATTGAAGCTATGGGAAATGGGGTTCCTATCTTAGATACAGTTACTCGAAAATGTTTTGTAAAGCAAACCGACAAAAAGAAATTCAAAATTATCTTAACTCAGGGCTTGAACCGACAAATCAGAAGGATGTGTGAGTACTTAGAATATGACGTAAAAAAGTTAAAAAGGGTGCGTATTATGAATATCAAACTAGACATTCCTATTGGAACTTATCGTGATTTTACGGCAAAAGAATTAAACCAAATCAATCAAGCGGTGGAGCAGTCCATTAAAACTTTTGAAGAAGGAAAATAAATTGAAGAAGATTTTAGTAATAGGGTGTTGTGGTGCAGGAAAATCTACTTTTTCTAAAAAACTTTACTCCATTTTAAATTTAGAAATCATTCATTTAGACCAATATTATCATAAGCCCAATTGGGAAGAAACTGAACAGGATGAATGGAATAAAATAGTAAATAATTTAGTCCAAAAACCAGCTTGGATAATGGATGGAAATTATAGTGGAACAATGGATGTTAGGGTTGAAAGTGCAGATACTATAATCTATTTAGATTATCCTACCTTAAAATGTTTTTGGAGAGTTATTAAAAGGATTTTGAAGTATCATGGTAAAGAGAGACCCGATATGCCGCAAGGATGTAAGGAAAGATTTGATTTAGAGTTTTTACACTATGTAGCAACATTTAATTCTAAAAATAGAAAAGAAATTCTTGAAAAATTAAACCTTATTAAAAATGAAAAGAAGGTTTATGTTCTGAAAACTGATAGAGCAGCAGATTTGTGTTTAGGACAAATTGCAGAAATGCAATAAACAGTAATCTACTTTTTTTTAAAAACAGGAACAGCAGAACACGCCTCCCCAAACATCAAACTATTAACGGTATTTTGTAGTTTTTTAGTAATGGCAATATAAAGCGCTTCCGTAAGTGGAACTTGCCCACAACCTTTTACAATTACTTTTTTATTTTCAAATTCAGTAGCGTCAATTGCATCAATATTATCAGAGAATATTTTCTGAAAGACTTCTTCTTTTTCGCCAAAATAAATTTTGGAACCAGAGTTATTTAGATAAGAGGTAAGCAACATAAAAGCCCACATAGGCACAATAGCATCTGAACTACAATAAAGAGCTACGATTTTATCGGTATAAACAGAAAAGTCAAACTCTTTTAATGTGTTTCTAAATTCCTTTTCTTTTAGGATAATTCCCTCAAAAAGAAAATCTTTCGCATCCAAAATTGCAATAGTCTCCTTTGGAGCATAATCCGTCAAATCAATAGTGATTAAAGCACTATTTGCTACTTAATTTTGCCTCTTCACTCATCATATCCTTGGTCCAAGTGGGCTCGAAAACAATTTCCACTTTTACCTTTTTTACAGCAGGAATTACCTTTACTTTTTCTTCCACTTCAACAGGAAGCGTTTCTGCAACTGGGCAATTCGGAGAGGTTAATGTCATGGTAATGTTCACATCACAATCCTCACTAACCTCAACATCATAAATAAGCCCCAAAGCGTAAATATTTACCGGAATTTCTGGATCGTAAATCTCACAGATTACCTCCACAACATCTTCTCCTATTTTTTGTAATTCTTCTTCTGTTTTCATCTTATTTATTGTTTAGTGCTAGTGCGTAGAGTTTCATTTTTTTTATCATTGAAACTAACCCGTTTGCTCTTGTTGCTGATAATTGTTCTTTTAAGCCAATCGCATCAATAAAACTTAAATCAGCACTTACAATTTCTGCTGCTTTTTGATTAGAAAGTACGCTTATTAGAATAGCAATAATTCCTTTTGTCATAATTGCATCACTATCGGCTGTATAAATTATAATTTCATCTTGCTTTTCAGCATGTAGCCACACTCTACTTTGGCATCCTTTTATAAGGTTGTCTTCTATTTTGTATTTCTCTTCAATAGGAGTTAATTCTTTCCCTAAGTCAATCAGATATTCGTACTTTTGCATCCAATCGTCAAACATCTCAAAATCTTCTATAATTCCTGCTTGTATGCCTTTTATAGTTTCCATTTAAGATAACATTTCTTGCGCTTTTTTAATAGCGTTTATACAAATATCTATCTCTGTTTTGGTATTGTATACCGCAAGTGAAACTCTTACTGTACCTGGGATATTATAACGCTTCATAATCGGCTGGGTACAATGGTGTCCTGTTCGGATTGCAATTCCCATTTTATCTACAATCGTTCCAATATCATAAGGATGTAAGTCTTCAATATTGAAAGAAATTATTGCTGATTTATTTTTGGATGTTCCATAAATTTTAACTCCCTCAATTTTTAATATTTCAGATGTTGCGTATTGCAAAAGCTCATCCTCATATTTTGCAATGTTTTCAATTCTTAATTCTGTAATGAAATCAATGGCAGATTTAAAAGCAATTATTCCTGCAATATTTGGAGTCCCAGCTTCAAATTTATAAGGTAAAGACGCATAAGTAGTTTTTTCAAAACTTACTTCTTTTATCATTTCCCCTCCTCCTTGATAAGGGGGTAATGTGTTTAATATTTCTTCTTTCCCATACAACACCCCTACTCCTGTTGGGCCATACATTTTATGTGCCGAAAAGCAATAAAAGTCAGCATCCAATTCTTGCATATTTAAACAAATATGAGAAGCAGCTTGCGCTCCATCAATTAGTACTTTTGCGCCAACTGAATGCGATTTTTCAATAATTTCTTTAATAGGATTTATCGTACCTAATGTATTGGAAACATGAGAAACTGCCACTAGCCTTGTGTTTTTAGAAAGGAGATTGTTAAAATCGGCCATATCTAAACTACCATTATCTAAAAGAGGAATTACTTTTAAAGTAGACCCACTCAACTCGCAACACATTTGCCATGGTACAATGTTGGAATGGTGTTCTAGTTCAGATATAATAATCTCATCTCCCTTTTTTAGAAGAGAACGAAATCCATTTGCAATTAAATTAATTGAGTCAGTTGTCCCTTTGGTAAAGATAATTTCATGATTATGCTTGGCGCTAATAAACTGCCGAACAGTGTTTCGTGTTTCTTCAAATTTATCAGTAGCCAAACCACTTAAAAAATGAACTCCTCTGTGCACATTAGCATTTTCTTCTTGGTAATAATTACTTACCGCATCAATAACTGATTGAGGTTTCTGAGTAGTAGCTCCATTGTCAAAATACACTAAATCCTTACCATTTACCTGTTTCTTTAAGATAGGAAATTGTTCTCGTATTTTGTTTAGATCAAACATTACACGCTAAAATCTAGATCAACATTTAGTTTTTTGGCTAATAATTTTTGCGCTAATAGTTTTACTTCTAATATGCTAATATTTTCAATTGCTTCAGATGCAAATGCATAGGTTAAAACGGCTTTTGCTTCCGTAATTCCAATCCCTCTACTTCTCATGTAAAAAAGCGCATCTTCATCTAATTGACCAATAGTACATCCATGACTACACTTTACATCATCTGCATAAATTTCTAGTTGAGGTTTACTGTCAATAGTAGAATTTTCACTTAATAATAAATTATTGTTGGACTGAAAAGCATCAATTTTCTGAGCATCTTGTCTTACCATAATTTTACCATTAAAAACCCCCTTGGAATTTCCTAAATATACCCCTTTGTACATTTCATTACTTGTACAATGCGGCTGTTTATGATCCACAAACGTATGGTTGTCCGCTAGCTGATTTTTATCTAAAATAGAAACGCCATTCATATTGCTTTCGCAATTACTTCCATTTTGTTCAAAATTCAGATTGTTACGCGTGAAACTTCCTCCAAAAATCAAGGTATTTATATTACAAGTAGAATCTTCTTTTTGAAAGATATTCATAGTATCAATCAGTTTTGAGTTTTCTGTATTATTCTGTATCTTATTATATTCTACATTTGTGTTTTTACCACAGTCTATCTGAGTAAAGTGATTAACAAAAGAAGTTGAATTGCTTAAGTTTTGTATTTTTTCCACAAACTTTATCTCAGCATTATCCCCAATAATAATTTGGTTTCTGTATTGATTAAAGCTATTTTCAGTATTTGTAAAAAATAGAATTTCTATTACTTCATCTACTATTGTATTACTATCTACTTTTATAGTAAATCCATTATTAGCTAATGCAGAATTTAATTGCAAAAACGTATCAGCAGTAGAGCATTCAAAATCTGAAAAATCTGAAAAAGTTATTCCTTTTATTTTAGGAGTAGAAATCAATTTCCCATCAGAAAACACTATTTTATTTTCAAAGCCTAAAGAATGATTTGAGATGTCTAGATCAGAGAGGATACTCCCATTTTTTCCAATAGAATAATCTTCTGAAATCAACTTTTTTAAAGAAGTATATTTCCATTCTTCATCTTGAATTGTCGGAAATCCTTTTTCAAAAAAAGAGGTCAGTAATTTTTTTTTATCAGAAGATACGTTTATTCCTTCTGAATAAGATTTTAAATTTTCAATTAAGCTCACTTTTTATTTGCTTCTTTAGTTATCCAATCGTATCCCCTTTCATCTAGTTCGTGTGCCAATTCTTTCCCCCCTGATTTGATTATTTTCCCATCATATAACACGTGTACAAAGTCCGGAATAATATAATCCAACAACCTTTGGTAATGCGTAATTACTATTGTTGCATTATTCTTGCTTTTTAGTTTGTTTACTCCATTTGCAACAATTCTAAGAGCATCAATATCCAATCCAGAATCAGTTTCATCCAAAATAGATAATTTAGGATCTAACATCGCCATTTGAAAAATTTCATTTCTTTTCTTTTCTCCTCCTGAAAAACCTTCATTCATATTTCTGGATAAGTATCCATTTTTAATATTCAATAGTTTCATTTTATCTCGCATCATTTTCAACAAATCTTTGGTAGGTATTGGTTTCATTCCAGTTGCTTTTCTTAGCTCTGTAATTGATGTTTTAATAAAGTTTGAAACTGAGATCCCTGGAATTTCAACAGGATATTGAAAAGAAAGAAAAACGCCTTTATGTGCTCTTTCTTCAGGGGATAATTCCAAAAGGTCTTCTCCCTCAAAATCAATACTTCCTCCCACTACCTCATATTCGTCTTTTCCAGCAATAACAGCAGCCAATGTACTTTTTCCAGAACCATTTGGGCCCATAATAGCATGTACTTCTCCCGCATTTACTTCTAGGTTTATTTCGTTTAGGATTTGATTATCCTCAATGCCTGCTTTTAAATCTTTTATTTTTAACATTTTTTTATTTTTAACCTACTGATCCTTCAAGGCTGATTTCTAATAATTTTTGTGCTTCTACTGCAAATTCCATTGGTAATTGATTCAGCACATCTTTACAATAACCATTCACAATTAAGGCAATTGCTTCCTCTGTTCCTATTCCTCTTTGGTTGCAATAAAATAGTTGGTCTTCTCCAATTTTTGAGGTAGTTGCCTCATGCTCTATTTTGGAAGAATTGTTTTTCACTTCAATATACGGGAATGTATGCGAGCCACATTTGTCTCCCATTAACAAGGAATCACATTGAGAGAAGTTTCTTGAGTTTGTTGCTCCTTTTGCGATTCTAACTAATCCTCTGTAATTACCGTTACTCTTTCCTGCTGATATTCCTTTTGCGATAATGGTGCTTTTGGTATTTTTCCCCAAATGAATCATTTTTGTCCCTGTATCTGCTTGTTGAAAATTGTTGGTTACCGCCACCGAGAAAAATTCTCCAATGGAGTTATCGCCTTTTAAAATACAAGAAGGATATTTCCAAGTTACTGCAGAACCAGTTTCTACTTGTGTCCAAGAAATTTTTGCATTTTTATAACAAATTCCTCTTTTGGTCACAAAATTAAATACTCCACCAACACCTTCAGCATTTCCAGGGTACCAATTTTGAACAGTAGAATATTTAATATCTGCATTATCTAATGCAATTAATTCTACCACCGCAGCATGTAATTGATTTTCATCTCGCATTGGAGCGGTACACCCTTCCAAATAACTCACCTGACTGCCTTCTTCTGCAATTAACAGTGTTCTTTCAAACTGTCCTGTTCCCGCTTCATTTATTCTGAAATAAGTAGAAAGCTCCATAGGACATTTTACTCCTTTTGGGATGTAGCAAAAAGAACCATCAGAAAATACTGCAGAATTTAGTGCTGAGAAAAAGTTGTCTCTATGAGGAACTACAGTCCCTAAATATTTTTTTACTAATTCTGGGTGCTCTTGAATAGCATCAGAGATTGAGCAGAAAATAATTCCTAAGTCACCTAATTTTTCTTTGAAAGATGTGGCAACTGAAACAGAGTCCATTACAATATCAACCGCTACATTTGCTAACTTATTTTGCTCATCAATAGAAATCCCAAGTTTATCAAACATCTTTTTCATTTCAGGATCCAAATCATCCAAACTGTCTAATACGGGCTTTTGTTTTGGGGCAGAATAATAAATTACATCTTGATAGTTAGGCTTATCATAGGTGACGTTTGCCCATTCTGGCTCTTTCATTTCCAGCCAAGCCTTATAAGCTGTTAATCGGTATTCCAACATCCATTCGGGTTCATTTTTCTTTGCTGAAATAATACGAACTACATCCTCACTTAGTCCTTTAGGAATAGTATCCGATTCAATATCAGTAGTAAATCCGTATTTGTATTCGGCTGAAGTTACTTTTTCTAATAATTCTTCCTCCGTTTGCCTCTTCTTTTCGCTCATCGCCTTAAATTATTAAAGAGAAAAACTCTCTCCACACCCACAAGTTCTGCTTGCATTCGGATTGTTAAATACAAATCCCTTTCCATTTAATCCATCAGAAAACTCTAAAGTAGTACCAACAAGATACAAGAAGCTCTTTTTATTGATTAAAAGCTTAATTTTATTATCCTCAATCAATTCATCCTCTTCATTTTTAGCGTTGTCAAAGTCCAATTTGTAGCTTAACCCTGAACAGCCGCCACTTTCTACCCCCACTCTTACAAATTGCTTTTTAGCAGTATCATTATCTAGTAAATGCAGTAATCTATCTCTTGCTGAATCACTAATATTTATCATCTTATTTTTATTTAATCTAAATCTTTGCAAAGCTACAAAAATCATACCATTTAATACTTATCTTTGCCAGATGAGTTTACTTGAAGAAAAATCGCAGAATACAACTCCAATTTCACAATTGGGAGAGTTTGGTTTAATTGACCATTTAACTAAGAATATTAAGTTAAAAAATGAAAGTACAGTAAAAGGAGTTGGAGACGATGCTGCTGTTATCGATATGGGAGATAAATATCAATTGATAAGTACTGATTTACTAGTTGAGGGTGTTCATTTTGATTTGGCTTATTTCCCCTTAAAACACTTAGGGTATAAGGCGGTGGCTGTTAATGTGTCAGATATTTGTGCAATGAATGGTAAGGCAAAACAAATTACAGTGGGTTTGGCTATGAGCAATCGATTTACAGTTGAAGCTTTGGATGAATTATATGCAGGAATTTATTTGGCTTGTGAGCATTATGGCGTAGATGTTGTTGGAGGAGACACTACCTCTTCAACTTCAGGATTAATGATTAGTGTTACCGTTTTAGGAGAAGTAGCAAAAGAAAATATAGTATACAGATCTGGCGCTCAAGCTAATGATTTGGTAGTTTGTACAGGCGATTTAGGAGCAGCTTACTTAGGGCTACAGCTTTTAAATAGAGAAAATGAAATGTTTAAAGACAATCCAAAAATGCAACCTGATTTAACAGGAAATGATTACGTGCTAAAGCGACAATTAAAACCAGAAGCACCTGCAAAATACATTGATATATTAAAGGAATTAGAGATTATTCCTACTTCAATGATTGATATTTCGGATGGGCTTTCTTCTGAAGTATTGCATTTAGCAAAAGCTTCAAATGTTGGGATTACACTTCATGAAGATAAGATCCCGATTGATTATACAGCTATGAATTTGGCAAATGAGTTCAACATGAATCCTATTGTTTGTGCTTTAAGCGGAGGGGAGGATTATGAATTGTTATTTACAATTAGCCAAGCGCATTATGATAAATTTAAGAAAGATGCTGATTTCACTATTGTTGGTTATGTAACAGATGCTAGTGAAGGAAATAATTTTATTGCAAAAGATGGGACTTCACATCCACTTACGGCACAGGGATGGGATGCAATGAAAAAAGTGTCGGGGTAGCAGGATTGCAACCTATTTGCTTTTCTGAAGAAGCATATAGACACTTCCTATTTCTTGAAAATCTTTCTAAATAAAATCATAACTGGATCAAAGTATCTATCCACTACTCTTTCTTTAAGTGGAATAATCCCATCATCTGTAATTTGAATATCTTCAGGACATACTTCAGTACAACATCTTGTAATATTACACATTCCCGATCCATAATCTTCCTTAATTGCTGGTATTCTATCGGCATCATCCATAGGATGCATTTCCAAACTTGCAAGGCGAATCATAAATCGTGGTCCAACAAACTTATCTTGAGCTCCTTGGTCTCTAATAACATGGCAAACATTCTGGCACAAATAACACTCAATACATTTTCTGAAGTGCTGTGTTCTTTCCACATCTACTTGTTGCATTACCAATCCCTTTTCTGTATTTTTTTTATTTTGAACTGGAGAAAATGGCTTAATTTTTTTATTTTGTTTGTAATTCCAGCTTACATCCGTTACAGTATCTTTAATAATTGGAAATGCTTTTAAAGGAGTAATCATAATAGTCTCATCCGGGCTATATTCATTCATCCTTGTCATACAAGCCAGTTTTGGTCTCCCATTAATTTCTACACTACAAGACCCGCACTTTCCTGCTTTACAATTCCATCTGCAAGCCATATCATTCGCATCATCCGCCTGGATTCTGTGCATTGCATCCAGTACTACCATGCCTTCGGTTATATCACAATTGTAATCAACTAGTTCACCTTTAGTGTTGTCTCCTCTGTATATTTTGAATTTACGATTTCCCATAATTATGATTTTCTTTCTTCAGCAACTTCTGCTTCCAAATCTTCCAGCGTTGCATTTGCAATTCTTTCCAGTTCCGGATTTGGATCTTTTCTTCTTTCTTTAATCACTTGCATATTTCCATCCTCCCCTTTTTTACTGATGATATTATACTGATACCACTCCTCACTTTCATCTCTAAAATCATCTCTTGTATGAGCGCCTCTACTTTCTGTTCTAAGGTGTGCGGCTCTAGCTACTGCTTCTGAAGTAATTAAGAGATTTCTCATAGCAAGCGCTTCATGCCAACCTGGGTTGAACTGACTGGAGCCATTTGCTTTTACATTTTTATTTTTTTCTTTTAAGTTTTCAATGTTTTGAATACCTTCTTGTAACTCAGAATCAGTTCTGATAATTCCTACATTATTTTGCATGTTTTTTTGCAAGTCCTCATGTAAAAGATATGGGTTTCCCCCTTCTTCTCTATTGAGGATACTTGTTGCGTTTCTGATAATTTTTTTGGCATCCTCTTCATTAAATTTTGGAACAGCCCCTAATTGTTTGGCGTAATTTGAAGCTCCC
>LWDU01039584.1_pt1 | contig 20711 bp, 15 predicted proteins | sample 727161 | NCBI WGS metagenome assembly LWDU01 (sample SAMN04566230, study PRJNA314399) | hydrothermal vent metagenome | isolation source: deep sea hydrothermal plume seawater | place: Mexico: Gulf of California, Guaymas Basin | collected 2004-07-11
ATGACAATACGACCTATCTGATTACCATCGCCGAATCGGGCAGTGGGCCTTTTCGCGTGGCGGCGGAGGTTTCGGCAGCGGGCAATTTTATGGCGGAGCAGCCGGGGCTTTTTGGGCACGGGGACGAGTTGAAGGATTTCCACTATGTGCATATCGAAGAATTCGCCGGGGCAAAGGACAAGCAGCCAATAGAAGACGGCAAGACCTATTCTTTCCATATCGATGTGCGAACCGCGGGTGGGACGATTCGCGGCAAGACGATCGTCGATGCCGAGTCGGCGGGCAACTTATTCAATATGGCCAAGGTCAACAACCTGGTGTTGTTTTTGGTATTCTCGGGTCTGATCCTCGGTTATATCGTCATTGCCCGCACGCGCACGCTGAAAATACGACGTATCGCCGGGCTTGAAGCCTTAGATGAGGCGTTGGGGCGGGCGACGGAAATGGGCAAACCGGTCCTCTTTATCCACGGTTTACGCGATATGAGCCAGATTCCGACCATCGCCGCGGTTAATATTTTGGGGCGGGTGGCTAAGCGCACAGCCGAATACGATACGGCGTTGCGGGTCGTGGCCCCGGACCCAGTGGTGATGTCGGTCAGCCAGGAGACGGTGAAGGCCTCCTATATTGAGGCCGGGCGGCCCGACGCCTTCAATCCCGACCACATTTTTGTCCCCAGTACTGAACAGTTTAGTTATGCGGCGGCCGTCGAGGGAATTATGGTGCGCGACAAACCGGCGGCCCATATCATGATGGGCTATTTCTATGCCGAGTCGTTGTTATTGGCCGAGACCGGTTCGACGACTGGTGCGATCCAGATCGCCGGCACCGACGCCTTTACCCAGTTGCCTTTCTTCGTCACCACCTGCGATTATACGCTACTCGGCGAAGAACTATATGCGGCTAGCGCCTATTTGTCGGGGGAGCCGCGGATGCTGGGAAGCCTCAAGGGGCAGGACGGTGGCAAGGCGATTCTGCTGGCCGTATTGGTGTTGGGCACTTTGTTGGCGACATTGGGTATGCCACATCTGACGCACGTCTTCACCCCCTATTAGGAGGGCGCGATGCTTTTTTTCAACCGGACCTTACCGCTTATCGTCGCCTTCGCCTTCGGCATGCTCGGTATCGTCATCTATTATATACCGCATAGCGGCGCGCAGAGCGTGGAGCGGGAGATGGCGTTATGGGTGCGTATCGTCTTTGCCTTCTCCTATTTACTGGGGCTTTATAGCTTGCTGAATCTGCACTGGCAGCGCATTCGCCAACACGCCGCCGGTTGGGGGTATAGCCTAGTCGCGATCGCGAGCTTCTCACTTATGATGCTCTTCGTTATTTACAACGACGGCAAGGGCCCTTTTGCTGCCCAAGCCGAGGCTGGTGGTTATAAATGGCTTTTCGACAATGTGCATGTGGCCTGCGCTTCAACGATGTTTTCGATCTTGGCCTTCTTTATTGCCTCGGCCTTGGTTGCGGCGGTCATTGTGATGTTGGGGCGGGTGCCGATCGGTCGTGAAATCTCCGAATTCTTCCCGGTGGCCACCGATTGGCTCTTGAACGTGCCGAATCTCGCGGCGAAACGCGGCATTCTGCTGGGCGTGTCGCTGGGCGCGATTGCCACTTCGCTGCGCATTATATTTGGCATCGAGCGCTCCTATCTAGGTGGAGGGGACGAGTGATACAAAAACTATTGGATATCGACCGCCGCATAATCTTCGTCCTGGTTTTTGTCGCGGTGGCCGTGCCGNCCGATCACGCCGACAAAAGAAGTGCAAGCGGCCTATGACGAGATCGAAAAGCGCGCCGCGGGGGACGTGGTGCTCGTTTCCTTTTCGTATGGCGCTAGCACGGTGCCCGAAATGCAGCCGATGGCCCGCGCCATTTTGCGCCACGCCTTTCGTCGAGAGCTCAAGATCGTGGCTATCTGCCTATGGCCGGAGGCGACTGGATTGGCGCAGGAAGTATTAGAGGACATGGCGGCCGAGTTCGAATTGCAATATGGCGTGGATTATACCTTTATGGGGTATAAACCCGGTAATTTCAGCGTCATTCTCAATATGGGTCAGGATTTCCACAGCGCCTTCCCGCAAGACAATTGGGGTGCGAAAGCAGACGAACTGGAGTTGACGCGTCCTTTGCGTTCGTTAAAAGATTTCGACCTTGTCTTTGATCTTGCCGCCGGGGATTCCATCGAGTTCTGGTGGATTCCCTACGGGCAGGAGAAGTTCGGTTTTCCCTTCGCCGCCGGCTGCACGGCGGTGATGGCGCCCGACCTCTATCCATTCCTCGATTCGGGACAACTCAATGGCCTGCTTGGCGGTTTGGCCGGAGCGGCCGAATACGAGACACTCGTTAATCATCCCGGTACGGCCAGCAAGGGCATGAGTGCCCAGTCGTTCGCGCATCTGATCATTGTCGCCTTCGTGATTATCGGCAATGCGGCCTATTTCGTTTCCCGGCGTACCCGGCCCGAGCAGAGGAGTTGATCGTGACGCGCGACACCTATGTCTTTCTTGCGGTTCTGTTGCTTTTTGTGGTGACAAATATCGGTTTGGTTGCCAGTGGGATCTTAGCGGCGGATTGGACGGGTTTGGGGGTGATCACTGGGGCGGGGATGACTTTGGCCCTCTACAGCTTCCTATATAAGGACAATCCGCTATTTAAATTTGCCGAACATTTTTGGGCAGTACTGGTATCCGACGATCTACGGCGAACTCATCGCCGAATGGACTGATCTGGAGGCGGGGGAGACGGCCAATTGGTGGTTGCTGGCCCCAACGGCGCTCGGGCTTTTGATGCTGACGCGCTTCTCGCTGCGCTTTGCTTGGCTCAGCCGCTATTCTTTTGCCTTTTTTGTCGGCTTGGGCGCTGGCCTGACCATTCCTCGTTATATCTCGTCTTTTATTCTCGCGCAAATCGAGCCTACCCTGCAACCGCTGAGCTTGAGTTGGGATGGCTTTAATCTGCTAGTCATATTGGTGGGCGTAATCGGGGTGCTGGTGTATTTCTTCTTCTCTGTCGAGCACACCGGCGTTGCGGGGCGAGTCTCCAAGGTGGGCATCTGGTTTTTGATGGTCTCTTTTGGTGCATCATTCGGCTATACGGTAATGGCACGGATCTCATTATTGATCGGCCGAGTGACCTTCCTATTCGAAGACTGGTTGCATTTGATGTAAAATTGCGCTACTCTCTGCGGCTAAGTGACAAAGATCCTCATTTTCAGATAAATAACCTTCTTTATTACAAATTTCACAATTTATCTCTTGACTATTGAGTCAGCACTTACTTACTCTGTTGAGTCAGCACTTAAGCACTTCTCCACTTTAATTTGTCAAGCCTTGTGAAAATTGTAATGTCCAAGACTTAAATCTCGCTGAATCTAATTCCATCTTATCGAATGCAAAGTATTGATAATATTATATTTGCGACAACTAAGAGATCAAACTTGAACCAGCTGCGACTTCTACAACACTCTTTTAATTTATTGAACCAACAATGAAATCCACCTTTGGAAAGGAGATCTACATGATCAAGGTCCAAGGCGTTTTTCGCGTCCTGACAGTACTCAGTGTGCTGCTGGCGCTGAGCCTGGTCCCCGTCCAGGCCAGTACTGGCGGTAAGATCGCCGGTGTGGTCACTGATGCTAATACAGGTGATGCGTTGCCGAGTGCCAATATCATCGTAGTCGATTCCGAAATGGGGACTACGGCTGATGAAAAGGGGCGCTTCTTTATCCTCAACGTGCCGACGGGTACTTATACCCTACGGGTGACCTATATAGGTTACGCGCCGATTCAGATCCAGGACCTCATAGTATCGACCGGGCTGACATCCAGCGTTGATATTGGAATGGCGTCGGCGAAGATTCAGGTGGATGAGATGATCATCAAGGCCGAGCGGCCGATTATCGACAAGAATGCCACCAATGCGGTGCGGATCATCAATGCCGATGACCTTGAGGCATTGCCCCTGCGCAGCAGTGAGGAGGTAGTTGCTCTGCAGCCGGGTGTGATCCTCCAGGATGGTGACTTGCATGTTCGCGGATCGCGCGTAGACGAAATAGCCTATTACATTGAAGGTACCAGCACGCGAAACCCGATTACAGGTGGCAGTGCGGCTGAACTGGTCGACGAGGCGATAGAAGAGATTCAAGTACAGGCCGGTGGCTTCAATGCCGAATACGGCGGGGCCACGGCAGGTGTTATTATTCGTCAACTGCGGACGGGAGGCACGGCTTGGGAGTTTGAATTAGTTAGCGAGAACGACGGTGGAGTCAGTACCAGCGAGAATCTTGGAGCCTATGGCTACGGTGAAAAGATCACAGTATTTACCGCTGGCGGCCCACTGGGCGGCAAAGTGAGGCTCTTCACGGCGCTATCGAAGGGAGAAGCAGGGTCTCCACCGATGTATTGGGACGGGTTTGAACTGAATAATCTGGTAGATACCGGGGACCGTGGTGGGGGTGTTCACTGGCAAGACGCGGATGAGGATGGAGAAAAGGAACCGGATAAGGTCGATACGCTTATCGTTAATCCAGGCACGATCGCCCATGCTGGGGCGCAGATCACACGAGCGAACACCACGATGTTGCTCGATTTGAACCCGATCACCTTAAAGCTTACCCATATATTGGCTTCGGGTAATGCGGATAGCCCCGGCACGCCGATTCGAAACATCTTAAACACGCATCGTCTGGCGGAAAGCGATTTTCAGCAGAATATGCTGAGCCTCAAGGCTACGCACGTTTTGTCGGCCAATACTATCTACGACGTGACGCTGTCTTACTTGAAAAATGAGTACGAATCGTATGATCCGTACTTTGAAGACAATTTCATGCTCTATAGTGATAGCACTGCGGTTTCCCAAATGGGCGAGGCGAAAAAATTAGATTTCGCTTCTTTCTCGCGCGCCGGTTCTGCGCCCCGGGATTACGATTTCAATGGCTTTCCGTTTACTCGCCCCGGTGCGACGATGACCGGCTACGGCAAACAGTCTGATGGTTACAAGGGGGTGTCGGGCAGTATAACCAACCAGGGCAAAGTACATCAGTTGAAGGCCGGTTTTGATTTTCAGAGTTGGCAGACTCGGCGTTATTCGATTGGTGGCTTGGGCTCGATCCGCAATCAGATCAATCTCTCCCACCCCGAGCTAGAGGCGGTTTACGATCGCTACTACAGTGGTGAGGTCAAAGCAGACAAACTGCTAAGCGAGTTAATTTCCGCTGCAGAAGCTGCCGGAAAATACGAGGAACTGCAGCGGTTGATTCGTCAGAATAGTCGCGGCGACTTCTTTGGTTTTGATGAATTCGGGCGCGAACAGGAGGGCGGCAAGTCGCTTGGAGGCGACCTCGAAGCGCCGCGTAGTCCTCAGTTTGCATCGGCTTACCTGCAGGACAAGATTGAGTATAAGGATTTGATCGTAAATGCTGGCCTGCGGCTAGATTATTTCGACATCGACTCGTGGGATATTGTCAAGGACGACGAGGGGCGCGCGTTGCTGAATCGCGACGAGCAAAACTACACGCTCTTAATCAGCGACGATAAGGGTAAGACGTATATGACCCGCAGTAAGTCGCATGCCAAGATTAGTCCTCGTCTCGGTTTCTCTTTTCCGGTATCAGATCGCACCGTTATGCACATCCAATACGGAAAGTTTGCGCAGATGCCGGCCCTGCGGTCGAGTCTGACTGGTGGCGCTCGACTCGCTCTTGAGACGGGTGGGCAGAACTTCATCAACGCGCCGACGGCATTTAATCTTGAGCCTATGATGACTACGCAGTACGAGATCGGGCTTGAGCGGCAATTTACGGATCTGGCTTCATTCGATATTACGGGTTTTTACCGCGATGTTCGCGGCCAGATGCAATTGCGCAACCAGGATCTCTCCCCTTCCTCAATTGGGGCATCGGGAGGTTATAACTACCTGCAGAATGGCGATTTCGCGACGACCAAGGGTATTGAGTTCGTGTTGAAGATTCGCCGCAGTAAGGGTTTTCGCACCGAAATCAATTATACGCTCCAAGATGCTCGTGGAACGGGCTCGTCGACATTGAGTGCGGTGGCAGGTGTCGAGGTTCGGACCAATTTGCCGACGCTTGAACAGCCCTTGGATTTCAATCAAAAACATACTGGCAGCGTGCTACTCGACTATAAGGTCCCAGTTAGCGGTGGCGTTTTCAGTGGAGTGTATGCAAGTGTGCTGACGTCTTTTTCCAGCGGGCACAATTATACCCTAGTTGGCGGGTCGCTGGGGCAACGCGGCCCTGAGGACGGAGCGGTCATGGACGATTTTGATCCTCGCTCGCGTAAACCTTTGGAGTCGGTGAATGCATCTACAACGCCGTGGACATACGAGACAAATCTCAAAATCGGCAAGAAGATGTCATTGCGTGGAACAAATGTTACACTATATCTGCGGGCTATGAATCTGTTCAACCGGAAAAATGTTATTAACGTGTATCGGCGAACAGGGAATACCAGCGATGACGGCTTCCTCAACAGTCCTGAACTGAGCCAGCAAATAGTCGCCGCACGCGGAGAAGAGTATGTCGATATGTTCGAAAAGATCAATCTACAAAACCGCCAACACTACTCGACAAATCAAGGTGGTGACCTTTTTGATGAGCCGCGGCAGGTGCGAATCGGCCTGAGCCTCGACTTCTAAGAAGGGCGGATTCTGGGTGCGAAATCTAATGGTATTGAGAGAAAGGATGAAAGCGATGAGAGCGATAAGTCTACACGCCGCGTTGTTGATAGCGGTGGTCTTAATCGCCAGTTCCGAGGCACGCGAAACCATGTCGTCTCCACGTGCTGGGAAGATTGCTCAGAGCGCGGAGTTCAACGGTGAGCGAGCGCTCATAAATGTCAACAATTTGTCCATGTGGTTTAAGAATGATGGCTACTCGGCGCGTGACCCGCTCTCGGGTAATTCAGGCGTCAGCTATCCGCGCGGCACCGACTATGTAATATTCGCCGATGGGTTGATCTTTGGCGGATATGTGCGAGATGGAGTCGAACCGGCATTACGGGTTGGTGGCCAGACCTATGAAATAGGTACTAGGCCAGGACGAATTATCGAGAAGGGCGTTGCCGACGACGGTGACATCCAAGCGAATCCCAAAGCTCGCATCTACAGGATCCGTGCGGATTACGCTACCGCCGATTTGACCCAGGATGCTGCTGAGATGCTGAGCAAGGGCTCGACGGAGGTAACCGCAGCTGATATATCGGCATTGAGAGCGCAATACGAAAAAGATTGGAATGAGTGGCCCGCTGCTTGGGGTGCTCCATTTTATGATGTTGATGGCAATGGGACCTATGACCCCGGGGTAGATCAACCGTCTTTTCGCAATGCCGACTGTGTTGCTTCTCCGGCAGTCTGTGCAAACAATGCCGACCAGATTGCATGGTTTGTTATGAACGATCTCGACGCTGGTGCGACGGCCTCTCTATACGGAGCACCGCCGATAGGTCTGGAGATTCAAGTCACCCTATGGGCTTACGCGCGGACGGATGCGCTGGGCGAGGTGATTTTTAAGAAATTCCGTTTTGAGTATAAGGGCACAGCCGACACACCCGATGACGCGGTGATTGAGGACATGTACGTCGCCCAGTGGTCCGATCCAGATCTTGGTGATTATGGAGACGACTTTGCTGGAAGTGATGTTGACCTGAGTCTCGGGTATGTCTACAACGGTAGCGATATCGACTCCCACTATGCCGATTTTGGCTTGGCTCCGCCAGCCGCTGGCTACGATTTTCTGCAGGGGCCGATTGTGCCGGTAACCGTCGAAGTAACAGACGATGACGGCAATGTAAGTGTGGTCCCCGATGAGACGGCGCAAGCCATCTTTGGCTTCGATACCATCAGTGGTTTTCGCAACCTGCCGATGACTTCCTACGTTTACTTTGCCGCAGGCAGTTCTATAGGCGATCCAAGTTTAGGCGAATACGATGGCACGTTGGAGTGGTACAATCTGCTTCAGGGGTATCAGCCGCAGCCGGACGTCGACAATCCAGTACCATACATAAACCCGTTGACCAATGAGCCGACGAAGTTTACGCTCGACGGAGATCCGACCCGGGCAACGGGTTGGACAGACGGCGTTCCCCTGCCACCTGGCGATCGCCGTATCGTCCTTAACACCGGTCCCTTCAATATGAAGATGGGCGATGTGCAGGAAGTTGTTGTTGCGCTTATCGGTGGTTTGGGCAGCGATCGCTTTCGCAGCGTCTCGAAGTTGAAATTCAATGACCTATTCGTTCAGGATGCCTACAACACCTTTTTCCAAGTTCCGCCGCCGCCGGCCGCACCGCAGGTGCGCGCAGCTCAACTGGATAAGGCCATAGTTCTCGACTGGGGTTGGAATGAAGATGCCGTGACGGATACCGAAGGCGGCACTAATGGTACGCTCGAGTTTGAAGGGTATAATGTGTATCAACTACCTTCCGCTGAGGCCACGTTCGACCAGGGGGTCAAGTTGGCCACCTACGATCGGGAAAATGGCGTTACGACGGTGCTCGGGATAGATCTCGATGACGATTCCGGGGTGATATTAGACAAACCGTTGCAGATCGGTTCCGACTTCGGTGTGCGGCGCAATGTTAAGGTAACACAGGACTTATTGAAGGGGCGTCCGTTGGTGAATGGGCAGCGGTATTATTTTGCCGTAACAGCCTATAGTCATAACAAGGACGAGAATGCGGCGACGACTACGCTCGAGAGTCCGATGCAAATTTTGGTCGCCGTGCCACAATCTGCTGCGCCAGGAGTGCGCTACGGTACGGTAGCAGATGAGATGATTGTGAGTGCCCATACCACCGGGGCGAGCGACGGTGCGGTTTCCGCACATGTCGTCGATCCGACCCGCACCACTGGAAATTCCTACGCGGTCACCTATTCCGACAACGCCGATGGGGCAACGGTGTGGAGCCTGCGCGATGTTACGGCTGGGACGGAGCTTCTCGCGGGTCAGACCGATCAAAATGGGACGCCGATTTACATTGGACTCGATGGTTTCGAGGTCATGGTGTCGGGCCCGCCCAATGGCATGAAGGACTGGGGTGCGCCAGCCGCGCCCTATGTCGCTTGGCAAGCTGAAAATGGCGGGACCGTTGGCGACTACGTTTCGGCGACATCGCACAGTAGCGATACCCGTTGGTGGACATGGGCCGAAGCCGATTGGGGTGGTGAAGGCTTCAGCGGTGCCATGACCGGTGACATCGGCAATCAGTGGTTCGAACCTTCTTCGGTAACCCCTGCTCAGTTGCGCACTGTCGAGCTTCGCTTTGCGAGTGTAGTGGAAGAGGAAGGGGAAACTCAATATCACCCGGTTGATTTGAACAATCCGAATGTCTCCTATGCTTACCGCTATATGCGTGGAGCAGGCGGTGATGTGCCGGCCCTGGCTGATATGACGACCACTGGCAATCCCTACGATTGGAGCAAATATATCGTCAAGAATGAAGGCCCGGGGATCTATGTCTACCAGGAACGCTCGCCGATCTGTCTCTCGGCGTGGGACATCGAGAGTGACCCGCCGCGCCGCCTGGCGGTAGGATTTCTTGAGAACAATGCATCCGGCGGTCTTGTTAATGGCGCCTACGGCCCAGCATTCTACCAGGCTTCGAGCAACATAGCAGGTTCGGGTCCTCGCGAATGGCTGTACATTTTCGATGCCGACTACACTGAGCCTGGAGATGACAATAGCGCCTTGACTGATTTTGGGTTGTTGCCGTTGAACGATGGAGCTACCGATCCCTTGCCGATCATGTATATTGTATTCGCCAATAGGCGAGGGGAAACGCGATTTCCTATGGATGGCGACACTTTTGTCCTAGCCGCCAACCATGTCAATACCGCTTCGGATGTGTTTGATTTTACCGTTTCTGGCACTACCACTGATGAGGCTCTGCTTAAAAAGGACCTCGAAAAAATCAACATTTTCCCGAATCCGTATTATGGTCTTAACGAAATGGAGACCTCGCGATACGGACATTTTGTAACATTCAGCCATCTGCCCAACAGAGCAACGATTCGTATTTTCGATGTGGCTGGGCAAATGGTTCGGACACTGGAAAAAGACGATTCCGATCAGTTTTTTCAATGGAATCTAAGTAATGATAACGGGCTGCCTGTAGCGAGTGGACTCTACGTTGTTCATATCGATATGCCGCAGGCTAAAGCTAAAAAAGTGCTAAAGCTTGCGATCGTGCAGGAACAGCAGTTCCTGGAAAGTTACTAGGCGCGACGTGTATATCGCACAGGAGAACAAGAAAATGCGTATTACTGGCACGTTTATTTTAACACTGGTGTTGGCCGGTCTTGTTTTTGAAGCATCCATTGCCGAGGCTGGTGGCCGCAATCGGGTTGGCGGTAGTGCGGCAGCCCAATTGCTAATCCCGGTCGGTGCAAGGGATATGGCGCTCGGTGGATCGTCATCGGCGAGCGCTGAAGGTCTTGAAGCATTGCATTGGAACCCCGCCGGTTTGGCCGCCTCAGCGTCGTCGGCTTCGATTTTGGTGTCGACGATGAGCTATTTTGCCGACATGCAGCTCAATTACGCCGCAGTTGGCGCAAGCTTCGGCCGTTTAGGGCACCTAGCGGTCAACTTTAAAGCACTGACCGCAGGTGATATACCGGTGACTACCGCGACCTCACCCGACGGCACTGGCGGAATGTATTCCCCGACCCTTTTTACTGTGGGGGCGACGTACGCCAATAGCTTGACCGATCGTATTCGCATGGGAAGCACGATACATTTCATTTCGGAAAATATCGGACGCACCAATGCGAGCGGAGTCTCTTTCAGTGCTGGCGTACAATATGTGGGGCTTGGGTCGATTCGTGGCCTAGATCTCGGTATAAGTATCAAGCACATCGGTACGCGGATGACATATGGCGGGCCGGGGCTACTTTTTCAGGGGCAGGTCGATGGCTTGCGACGCCCCGGATCATTTTATCGGGTTGAAGCTAGCTCGGCCGATTTGCCGTCTTTGTTTGAAATTGGGCTCAGCTATAACGTGCCGGTGGGTGGCGCTCAGGGACTCAGCGTCAGTACTTTGTTTCAACATGCCAACTACGACTACGATGAATATCGCCTCGGAGCCGAGTATAGCCTGAGCAAACTTCTTGTTTTGAGGGCTGGATTTATGATGCCGTCCGATGCAATGGATAACACGTTTATCTACGGTACGAGCTTCGGTTTGGGTCTGAACGTTGATATCGGTGCAATTCGCGATCTGCAGATCGATTATGCCTATACCGCTGTTGAGTACTTTGATTCACTCAATACATTCTCGTTCAAGTTAGATTTTTGATCGTTGTTTGTAGTGGCTTGATGGGTAGCTAGGTAAAATATTCTTCGCAATGTTTGAGCATGCTGTGTACCGCAAGGTGCACAGCATGTTTTTCTGTGGCTAAGGCAGAGTTGCAATTTATCTGCAAGGAAGCCAACAACGTTTAGTCCGCGTTCAGCCGCAAGCGATTGTGCGACCGCAAGGAATAGAGCACGAAAAATGAGAGCGTCGCCGACCGATGCGTTAAGCGTTAAGGCTCTCCGCCCGCCTTCTATCTCAACCGACTCTTTTGCCGCGTCTCAGGGAGTCAGTGGTCTTTGGCTTTATTTGCATCGAGAGAGAGATTCACGCGTACCCTGAACAATAATAGTGACCGGTTCTTGCCGATTGCCATTTAAAGCCCAGCATGTCAGTAGGAGACAAAGGAGACGAACTGTTTTGCGATATGTTAAAGTACTGTGCACCTTCGGACTAATACTGATATGGTCGTGTCAGAGTTCGACGATGACGGCGGCAAAGCTTTATATCAAACAGGGCGAGACACAAAAAGCGGTCGAACAGCTTGAGGAAACGTTGCGCCTTTTCCCAGAGAGCGCCGAGGCGCATTTCTTGTTGGCGAAGCTTTTTGCAGCCGAAGGGCGTTATCCCGAGATGGTTTCACGCCTCGAGCGCTCTGCTGATCTTAGCCCACAGTATCATGGTGAGATCGAAAAAACGCGTCGCTACTTCTGGGCACGCGAGTACAATGCCGGAGTCGGGTTTGCGCAGGAACAGGGGCTGGACCTGGACCAGGCACTGCGTGCATTTGCCAATGCGACGATCATTGATGAAAACGACCTCAGGGCCTGGCGCAACTTGGCTTATGTCTACTATCAGAGCGATAGCACCAACGCGGCGATTGACACCTATCAGCGGATTGTTTCGCTTGATGTGCAAGACGGGAAATCTTTTTACAGCTTGGGCGTGCTTTATTTGCAAAAAGGCCAACACAAAGAAGCGGAGCACGCTCTGTCGCAACTGGTCGAGATCGACCCACAGCATCTCGACGGGCATATAAATTTGGCCGTGGCTCAAGTAAACCTCAAAGACTATGAGGGGGCCGAGACCAATTATATCCAGGCCATTGCGCTAGATCCGGCGATGCCCAGTTCCCATTACAATTTGGGCAATCTCTATTGGCAGCAGAAGAAGTATAGCGCGGCGCGCGAGGCCTATGAGGAGACTATCAGGCTGGACCCCGAAGACGGCGATGCGCTCTACAATTTGGCGATTACCCATTTGGCTTTGGAAGATATGGACAGGGCGCTGCCGCTTTTTGAGCAATTGGCCGAAAAAATGCCCGACAATGCCTCGGTATGGCGGGAATTAGGACGAATTTATGCGCACAAGGGGATGTTGGACAAGAGCAAAGAGGCGTATGCGCGCGAGGAACAATTGGGCGGATAGAGTTTGATGGTATGTTGTAGAATCTCCTTTTCGCCCGTGCCGCAGATCTTTGATCGCGACCCCTCGGCAGTTCTTAGCCGATTCCTAGTCCACTGCGACGATGTTCTCCAATAACTCCTCGGTGCTTCTGCGATTTTCACTCTGTCTTGTTCGCCATCGCTTGCGGCTATTTTCCAGATTAACATAGGATTTAAAAAATAGATCAAATAACAAACCCCGCGCTCCCTTAGCGCGCAGGGTTTGTTATATTTAATAAGCTATGCTGCAATACACTATACAACGCGTTCTACTCGCGATTCCCACATTACTCGGCATTACATTGATCACTTTTTTGATCATGCGGCTTGCGCCGGGTGACCCGGTCGATCTCTTTTTGGGGGGGGCAGCCGGTGGTGAGGGGATTTCTACCGACCGCCAGGCGGATATGGAGAAGACGCGGGAGGATTTACGCCGTCAGTTGGGGTTGGACCAACCGCTGCATATGCAGTATCTGATCTGGCTCTCAAGGTTGGTGGTGCAGGTTGAGGATTTGACGGCATTCGAGCGCGGGGCCCTTTTGGCTGATACGTTGCTCGGCGAATTATCACCGGTGGAACGGACAGAGCTGGCAGGTCTCGAGGGTAAGCAGCGCAAGGCGCGTTTCCTTGAGTATTTTCGCCGGCTGAGCCCCGATGGCGTTGATGCGCTGGTCGAGTCGCCTTTCTGGCAGAGCCGGCTCTTCTCAGTGGAAGGCAACTACGCCTACGCGGGGGCGGGCATTGAGGTCCTGCAGACGGGTGATTGGCGCTTGGTCACGCTCAATTTTGGGCGTTCCTTTAAAGATCAAGAACGAGTTATTGATCATATACTTGATCGCTTGCCGATTACATTGGAGATCAACCTCATAAGTCTGTTCTTCGCCTATTTGATTGGTGTTCCCCTGGGAATCCTGCTCTCGGTTAAGCAAAATTCGGCAATCGACCGGTTGGCGACTACGGGAACTTTTATGCTTTGGTCAATGCCCTCGTTTTGGGTCGGCATGCTATTGATCCTCTTTTTCTGCAACAAAGAATTCTACTACTGGTTCCCAGCCTCCGGTATCCAATCGCTGCACGCCAGCGAGGAGTGGAGTGCCTGGCGACTCTTTACCGATCACGCCCATCACATGGTCCTGCCGATCTTGGCTTCGACGTATTCCAGCTTCGCCGGCATATCGCGTTATATGCGCACCAGCATGTTAGAGAATCTGCGCTTAGACTATGTGCGCACGGCCCAGGCGAAGGGGTTGCGGTATCGCGTCGTGGTACTGCGTCACGTGTTGCGTAACTCGCTGATTCCGATTGTGACACTCTTAGCTGGGCTTTTGCCGGGCATGATCGCCGGGTCGGTTTTTATCGAGACTATATTTACTATTCCGGGCTTGGGCTTTCTTGGCTTCCAATCAGTTATCGTGCGCGATTATCCGATGGCGATGGCGCTCTTTACCATCGCCGGAGCGCTTTCTCTGGTGGGTATCCTGGTGGCTGATATCCTGCTCAAGGCCGTTGATCCGCGCATCGAATTTTCGGGTGTGCAGGGATGAGCGTGGAGACGGTCGATGCGGTGTCGACGGGTGTCGAAAAAGGGCAGTCCTATTCGCGTATCGTTTGGGGCCAGTTCAAAAAGAATACACCGGCTCTGCTCAGCCTGTATGGTATCGCCCTACTGGTATTAGTCGCCTTAGGCGCGGATTTGATTGCTGGAGACAAACCCTATTATATGGAGTACAAGGGGAAGACCTACTTCCCCGCTTTTCGCCAATACGGGATTTATCTAGGGCTTGTGGAATGGCCTGCAGATTTGAGGCGTCGCCGCAACTTCAAAAAGCTCAAAGTGGATCAGGCGGTCTATCCGCCGGTGCCTTATGCACCAGGTGAGATCCTTTTACGGGATAAATACCAGCCGCCCAACGCAAAACACTGGTTGGGTACGGATCGACTGGGGCGAGATGTGCTGTCGGGGTTGATCCACGGCACGCGTTATGCACTGACTATTGGCCTGGTCGCCGTTGGCCTATCTCTGGCCATTGGTTTGGTGTTAGGGGCAATGGCTGGCTATTTCGGCGGGTGGACTGACTTGGCGCTTTCGCGACTATTTGAACTTTGGGCGGCGATTCCCAGTTTCTTCCTGATACTGACGGCTGCGGCTTTTTTTTCACCGAGCCTATTTTTTGTAATGATCATTATCGGCTTTACTAGCTGGGTCAATATCGCGCGTCTGACGCGTTCGCAGTTTTTGCAGGTACGCAGTTACGATTATGTGGCTGCTGCCCGCAGTTTAGGGTATTCGGATACTCGGATTATGTTCCGCCATATCCTGCCCAACGCTATCGGGCCGGTCTTGATTCCGGTAGCCTTTGGTGTTGCCGGGGCTATTCTCGCCGAGTCGGGTTTGAGTTTTCTGGGCGTGGGTGTGCCGGCGGAAGTGATCACTTGGGGAGCGCTATTGGCTGGTGCCCGTAGCAATGCGGCGGCTTGGTGGTTGGTGGTGACGCCGGGTTTGGCGATCTTCGCCACCGTGACACTCTACAACCTGCTGGGCGATGGGTTGCGCGATGCGTTGGACCCGAAGCTCAGGGGGTCAAGTGGTGAGGAAAGCGGGTAGCGATTCGTTGGCCAACAGTTGGTCGAGGCTTTGCCGTTGGCGCAGCAGGTGCAACTCGCCTTTGTCGTCGAGCAGCACTTCGGGCGCCTCGGGAAATGAATTATAATTCTTGGCCGCCATGCCGGCGCAATAAGCGCCGCTGCCGCCGATAAAAACCGCGTCGCCGATCTTGGCTTCGGTGAGAGTGCGGGTTGCGAGCCCTTCGGGGTTATCTGGGGCCGGAGTGAGAATATCGCCGCTCTCGCAACAATGGCCGGCGACCAGATACTCGCCCTGGCCACGTGTCTCGGGTTCGGCGGGCACGACGACGATGGGGTGCTGGGCCCCGTACATGCTGGGGCGCAAGACTTCGGTCATGCCGCTGTCTACTTTAATAAAGCGATTACCCTCTGCACCGGTATCGACCACGTCGATGATACTACAGACCAATGCGCCGGCGTTGGCGACAAAGAAGGTGCCCGGTTCCACTTCCAAATGCAACTTGCGTCCGTGTTGCTGGGCGAAGCGCTCGAATTCGCCGGTCACGGGTTGACCTGCTTCCTGTAAATTCGTCGAAACTTCGCCCGCCATGCGCCCGACCTTGAAACCGCCACCCATGCTCACGCGTTCGATGTCCGGCATTTGTGCGGCGACTTCCAATGTCAGCCGTGCGCAACGCTGCCAGACCTCCGGGTCGCTGCCCGAGCCGATATGGCTGTGCAGGCCGGTGATGCGCAGATCGTGCTCGGCGGCGGTAGCCAACACTTGCTGCAAATATTCGTGCCAGATGCCGAAGCTCGACGAAGGGCCGCCGACATTGGTGCGGTTGCTATGGCCAGAGCCCAACCCCGGGTTGATGCGTACAGAGACCTCGTTACCGGGGAAAAGTTGGCCATAGGCGGCGAGCTGGTGCAGCGAGCAGGCATTGTACAGTACGCCCTGGTTTATTAGATCTTGCAGATTGTCGGGCAGTTGCTGCGCGGTAATCTGGATTTCTTTGGCGGGCACCCCGGCGCGCATGGCCCTCAGTGCTTCATAGCCGCTGCTGGCGTCGATGTGCAAACCCGCGCGATTGAGAATGCGAATGACAGCCGCCGCAGGGCAGGCTTTCATGGCGTAGCGGGCGGTAAGACCATAGGCATTGGGGAAGGACAAGGCCTTTTGCGCTTGTGCTTCAAGGGTCTTTTGGTCGTAGATAAATGCGGGGGTGCCGAATTTGTCTTGCACGGCGCGGATCTGGTCTTCAGAAAGGAACGAAAGCGTTTCCATAGTAGTCTCGATTAGTGGGCTCTAACTTGATGTTTTTCATTTAAATTTATAGTTTATTATAGCTTAAATTATCGCAACCGTACCCCATTCTGTCAAGATTGCAATGCCTACATATATTCTCGGTATTTCCGCTTTTTACCACGATAGCGCGGCTTGTTTGATCCGCGATGGTGAAATCGTCGCCGCAGCCCAGGAGGAGCGTTTCACGCGCGTGAAACACGATCCTGGCTTTCCCGGCAACGCCGTCAGCTATTGCCTGCAAGAGGGGGGTATTAAAGCAGAGGATTTGCACAGCGTCGGGTTTTACGACAAACCCCTGATGACTTTTGAACGCCTCTTAGAGACCCACTTGGGCACCGCTCCCTTGGGTATCCGTCTCTATTGGAAGAGCATGGTGGTGTGGCTCAAGGAAAAATTGTGGATCCCGCAGTTGATCCAAAAGGAGTTGGGCCATGATGTGCCCGTGCTCTTTGGCGACCACCACGAGTCGCATGCGGCATCGGCTTTTTATCCCTCGCCCTACGAAGAAGCGGCGATTATTACTCTCGACGGGGTCGGCGAATGGACCACGACGAGTTATGGCTATGGTCGGGGCTCCGAAATTCACACTCTGGCCGATATCAAATTTCCGCATTCGCTGGGTTTGCTTTATTCTGCTTTTACTTATTTCACTGGTTTTAAGGTCAATTCCGGCGAATACAAGTTGATGGGTTTGGCTCCCTATGGCGAACCGAAATACGTCGATCGCATTCTGGACAATGTCATCGACCTGAAAGAGGACGGTTCCTTCAAGCTCAATACTCGTTATTTCAACTATATATCCGGCCTGACGATGACCAGCCCGGCAATGGGCGAACTGTTTGGGGGGCCGCCTCGGCAACCCGAGACCCCTTTGACGCAACGCGAGATGGATATCGCGCGCTCTTGCCAGGTTGTCACCGAGGAGGTCATGCTGCGCATCGCTCGCACGGTCCATAAGGAGACCGGGCTCAAGAATTTGTGCATGGCTGGCGGGGTGGCGCTCAATTGCGTCGGCAATGGCCGCGTTTTACGCGAGGGTCTCTTTGAAAATATTTGGATCCAACCGGCCGCCGGCGATGCGGGTGGGGCTCTAGGAGTTGCTTTGGCACTGTGGTATCATCATTTGGGCAACGAGCGGGTGGTCGACGGCGAGAAAGACGCGATGCACGCGTCACTATTGGGGCCGGTTTACGACGATGACGAGATCGGCCGGTTTATCGAGGAACAGAGCGGCGTCGCGCAAAAGCTGTCGGAGGAAGAGTTGCCGGTGCGCGTGGCCGAGCAACTGGCGGCGGGCAAAGTAATGGGTTTTTTCCAGGGCCGTATGGAATTTGGGCCGCGTGCCTTGGGTGCTCGTTCGATTATCGGCGATCCGCGTTCGACCGAGACGCAATCGGTTATGAACCTCAAGATCAAATTCCGCGAGAGCTTCAGGCCCTTTGCCCCGACCGTTTTGCGCGAACACGTGCACGAATATTTTGAACTGGACGCCGATTCGCCTTATATGCTGCAAGTGGCTCCAATCAAAGAAGAACGCCAGATCGCGATGAGCGAGGATCAGGAGCAGCTTTTTGGCATTGAGAAGCTGAACGTGCCGCGTTCGGATATGCCGGCAGTTACCCATGTGGACTATTCGGCGCGGGTGCAGACGCTACGGCGGGAGGACAATCCGCGCTATTATGATGTCATCAAGGCGTTTCAGAGCTTGACCGGCTATCCGGTGGTCGTCAATACTTCTTTCAATGTGCGCGGAGAGCCCATTGTCCTGAGTCCGGAGGACGCCTATCGATGTTTTATGCGCACTGAGATGGATTTTCTCGTCTTAGGTTCTTATCTGCTCGACAAGCGGGACCAACCGCAGTGGCACGAAGAGAAGGATTGGCGTGAGGAATTTGAACTTGACTGAGTCTAAAAGTTATTGGGGCGTAACGGTTCCACAGCGCAGAGATTTGCGCAACTTCGGCTTGGTAATGGCGGCGGTCTTGGCATTGGTCAGCGGGTATTTGTGGTATAAAGACGCGATGGACCCCGCGCAGGTCGTAGTTGCCGTTGCTGCGGGCTTTCTCATCGTCGGCTTGGTCTTGCCCGTCGTCCTGACGCCGATCTATTTTCCCTGGATGTGGTTGGCGCGCATCCTGGCGTTCGTCAACACCCATCTTCTGTTGGGGTTCGTTTTCTATACGCTATTCACGTTTATCGGGTTGGGTATGCGTCTTTTGGGGCGCGATCCGCTCGACCGCAAAATCATCCCGGACAGCGACAGCTATTGGCAGCGTCGCGAGTCTCCTCTGCTTTCGCGCGAGCATTATCTGAGACAATTCTAAGCGTCTTTCGCGCAAGCATTGTTTCGCGCCGTTTTAAGCGACCATAGGCCTTGATCTTGTATAGAGCAGCCTTTATATTTAGCCCTTTAGAGGTCACCGATAGAAAGGCCTCAAACGAAATATACGGAAGAACTTAGCTCGTTCGCCGCTGATGAGCGGTGGATGGGGGAAGCTTTGCGCGACGCCAGAGAAGCCGGTCAGCGCGGCGAGGTGCCTATAGGCGCAGTACTCGTCGGGGATGGCCGGATTTTGGGTCGGGGTGGCAATGCCACCGAAGCGTTGCAGGATCCCACGATGCATGCAGAAATGCTGGCGATTCGCCAGGCCGCTGCTGTAGTGGGATCGCGTCGTTTATTGTCGACGACGCTCTATGCGACGCTTGAACCTTGCGCGATGTGCGCTGGGGCGATCGTTTTGGCGCGAATACCTCGGCTGGTTTTTGGAGCCGATGATGCAAAAACCGGCGCTTGCGGATCGCTTCGCAATGTCGTGGAAGACTCGCGGCTCAACCACCGTTGCGAAGTGCGCAGTGGAGTGCTCGCGGGCGAATGCTCTGATTTGCTCAAAGATTTTTTTGCCGCGTTGCGATCGGCAAAATAAGCAGCATAGCAGAATATAGATTGAGGAGAGGTGCCAGAGTGGTCGAATGGGCTGGTCTCGAAAACCAGTGTGGCCGTACGGTCACCGAGGGTTCGAATCCCTCCCTCTCCGCCATCTGATAAAGTGTTGTTTGTGGAGAGGTGACCGAGTGGTCGAAGGTGCACGACTGGAAATCGTGTGTAGGGTACCCCCCTACCGAGGGTTCGAATCCCTCTCTCTCCGCCATAAATGTATTGTACTTTGTACCCGGGAGGGGGGCAGTAGCTCAGTTGGGAGAGCGCCAGGTTCGCAATCTGGAGGTCGTGGGTTCGATCCCCATCTGCTCCACCAAATTATACCGGAGTCAATAGACAAGAACAAAAACAGAGTATTAGGTCGTGCTAGATGGGGAGGTAGCGGTGCCCTGCACCCGCAATCCGCTATAGCGGGATTGAATTCCCGTCCAGAGGTCCTTGTATCTCAAGTTCGATCGGAGCAAAGTAGCGCTGAAGACCGGATTCTACGCAACAAAGAGCTTCTGAACCCCGTCAGGACCGGAAGGTAGCAGCGGTAAGAATGTCTCTTCGTGTGCCGCAGAGTCGTCCGGTTGGAGCTAACTCGCCCTGGACGGACCTAAGGTCAGGATCGAAGATGGGTGCACGGCCTTTTTATTTTACCCCCTTCATTTCGGCTATTCCGAACTACGCTCATGGCCTATCAGGTAACAGCGCGTAAGTGGCGGCCGCGTCAATTTGACGAGGTGGTCGGACAAGACCATATCACCGCCACGCTCAAAAACGCCATCAACTCGGGGCGCGTTGCCCAGTCTTATCTGCTTTGTGGACCTCGTGGTGTGGGTAAAACGACTACCGCGCGGATCCTCGCCAAGGCGCTCAATTGCTCCGCTCGTCAGGGCTCGAATCCCTGCGAAGAGTGCGATTCCTGCAAAAGCATAGCCGCCTCCACTAGCATGAACGTGCTGGAGATCGACGGGGCCTCCAACAATAGCGTCGAAGATATCCGCGAGTTGCGCGAGGTAGTGCGTTACGCGGCGACCGAGGGCACCTACAAGATTTATATCATCGACGAGGTGCACATGCTTTCGACGGCGGCCTTCAACGCGCTGTTGAAGACGCTGGAAGAACCTCCGGAGCACGTGGTTTTTATCTTCGCGACC
>LWDU01000299.1_pt1 | contig 20706 bp, 11 predicted proteins | sample 727161 | NCBI WGS metagenome assembly LWDU01 (sample SAMN04566230, study PRJNA314399) | hydrothermal vent metagenome | isolation source: deep sea hydrothermal plume seawater | place: Mexico: Gulf of California, Guaymas Basin | collected 2004-07-11
AACCTCAATCTGGAATTTATGAATTCGGATCAGAAAATGGTATTCCAATTTATGAAGGAACTTGGACAACAACCACATATACGGTTGACTCCTCTAACGTAGACCAAAGATTTATTATTCCAAATAAAAATGTGGATATTTCTACGATGAGTGTTCGGATTCAAGCGTCTGCCGGTGATACTACTACAACAACCTATTTTTTAGCAGAAACTATGGTTGATATTAAAAAAGATACGCGTGCATATTTTGTGCAGGAATCAGTTGACGGCCAGTGGGAAATTTATTTTGGTGATGATGTTATCGGTAAAGCTTTGATAGACGGCAACATAGTAAAAATACAATATGTAATTACGAATGGGATAGAGGCGAATGGAGTAGGATCATTTATAAGTTCTGATACTATTTCGGGATACCATGATATCTCTGTTTCAACAGTTTCAGCATCATCGGGTGGTTCGGAAATAGAAAATATTAATTCTATAAAACTTAACGCACCTTTTAGTTATGCCGCTCAAAATAGAGCAGTAACATCTCAGGATTATGCAGTGATCATTCCTACTATATATCCCAATGTAGAATCTATTTCTGTTTGGGGAGGAGAATACGCTGAACCTCCAGTGTATGGTAAAGTGTTTATAAGCATTCGTCCGAAGTCTGGTCAATTTTTAACAGAATCTACAAAAAAATCTATTGTGAATTCTTTAGATGAATATAATGTTGTTTCAGTTACTCCAGTTATTTTAGATCCAGAAACCACCCAGATTAAAGCCAATGTTAATTTTAAATATGATAATACTGCTACTTCTAAAACGAAGGAAGATTTGTCTGCTATTATCACTAAAGTTATTACGGAATGGAGTGATAAAAACTTAGAAAAACACGAATCTATTTTTAGATACTCTAAATTTACTTCATTGATAGATAATTGTGATACTTCTATCTTATCTAACATTACAACTATATCCATCTCTAAAACTTTTCGGCCGTCCTTAAACACCGCTGCTCAATATATAATTACCTTTAAAAATAGTATTTTCGATCCAAGACATAAACTAACTAATGAGGGAAAGGGAATTGAGGCCATTGGTGTTCTTTCCTCAACTGGATTTAAATATACTGGTAATAATAATATTTTTTATTATGAAGATGACGGTTTGGGAAATATAAACGCTTATTACATTTCACATTCGGATAAAATTTATAAATCAGCCCCTGTTGGTTTGGTGGATTATGAAAGTGGTACTGTAACTTTATTTGTTGAAAAGATAGCATCGGTTGAATCTTATAATGGTTCCGATCAACATCAAATTCGGATTACGGTTAAGCCAAATTCTAACGATATTGTCCCTGTTAGAAATCAAATATTAGAAGTAGATAGTTATAATATTTCTGTCTCTGGGCAGGCCGATACTATTGCCACAGGCTCTTCAGATGGTGGCTCTAATTATACAACTTATAGTTCCTTTAGATAATGGCAACAATATTTAGTCGAATATCCACACAAGTACCCGATCAGCTGCCTGATTTTATTCAGACGGATCATCCGGATTATGTGGCATTTATAAAGGCATATTATGAGTTTTTAGAATCAGCAGAACTCAAGTTGTTTGATATGGGCGCAGTCGATACTATTATTCAAGAAACTGGAATTAATCAGTTTTTAATTATGGAAGATACTAATAGATATAGAACTGGTGAATTTAATAAGATAGTAATAGAAGATTATGATACTACTAGAGGTCCTGTAGTTAGAGGTCGGCAAACACATATCCCATCAGGTGCTTTTAAAGCCGGTGACGTTATTATGGGAGAAATATCTAAAGCAACAGCAATAATAAAAGCAGAAGATATTAATAATGGTCAACGTTTATTTATTACTCCTCAGAATAAATTTATTCTTAATGAAACTGTTGTCGGTCAGCAATCTGGTGCTACAGCAAAAATAGAAAGTTATACAGAAAATGTTGTTCAAAGTATGATGCATCTTTTGGACCATAAAGACGCAGATGATAGCATAGAAATATTTTTTAATAAGTTTAAAGAATCTTTTATGAAAACTATTCCTGATATCTTAGCCTCGGGAATTAACAAAAGAAATTTGTTAAAGAATATAAAAGATTTGTATCGTTCGAAGGGAACTAGTAAAGGACACGAATTATTTTTTAGAATATTATTAAATGAGAATGCAGAGCTTTATTATCCTACTAAAGATATGCTGAGAATATCATCTGGTATTTGGACTAATGATTCTATTATGAGAGTGTATAATATAAATTCTACATTTCTTATGGAAAATTCAACAGAAACTTCTGGGCACATTTTTATATTGATGGAGGATGGCTCTCAATTGCTTGCCGAAAATAGTGTTGAAGGTAAAGACAATCTTAGAAATTTAGTGGGCAAAGTTATTACGCAAAAGCCATCACTTGATACTTCTATACAACCTGGAGGACCGTATTACGGCCTAGGATATAAAGATACTCCACAAGCATCTGCTTTAGTTGATAACGTTTTACGTTACAAATATAATCAAGAAGATGTTACTGAATTAGTTTTAGAGCCTAATTCTCAAATTGGAGAGTTTATTTCAGGTCACCATATTACAGCAATTGCTGAAGAAGATACAGATTTATTAATTAAAGCCAAAGTAAATTCTATTTTATCAGAGGCCGATCAACATTCTTTAGAATATCAAAGTAGTCAATATTTTTCAAGTAGTGATAAACTATCGGTTGAGTCTAATGTGGGCTATGGAGGAGTTGCTGATATTGTTTCTATTACTTCTGGAACAATTGATACTATTATAGTTAGTTCGGAAGGGGCATATTATGCGATTGGTGATAATGTGGTAGTAGATAATACTGGTACAAATGGAATAGGGCTTGCAGGACAAGTATCTATTGTTAATGGTGGTTTTATTGCGGAAGACGGCACACTAGATGGAGCTTATAGAATAACGTTAGAGGATGAGCCTGGAGAATTATTATTGTGTGAATCCATTTTGACTTTTGAAACGCCGACTGGTATATTTCCTATTGGTGAAACTTTTATAGGAAGTGATTCTAATGCAATAGGAGTAGTTATTGAGAATCAATTATCTACAAATACTATAATTTATAATTTGGTTGAAGGATCATTTAAACTTGGTGAAACTTTAATAGGAGAAAATTCTGGATATAGAAATACCTTGGTTGTTAATACTTCTGATATTTACGTGGCTAATGAAGATGATTTATTGATGACTGCTAGTGATAGAATAGTTTTAGAAGGTGAAACTATTAGGAAAGATTCGTATAAAGGATCAGTCATCGTACAGGAAACAGAAACAGGTAATCGAGAGGTTACAGATATAAGAGTATTATCGAAAGGCTATGGATACTCTTCTCTTCCTACTTTATCTATTGAATCTGTTTTGGGAGATGGTGCACACTTAATATCTAGAGGAGAAAATGTTGGTACTATTGAATCTATAGACATTGTCAATCCAGGAACACATTATACTGATCCGGAAGACCTTTATTTTAAAACTACAACTAATTTTTTATGTGTTGAAGTCAGCGATAATTTTATTTTGGAAGAAATAGTAACAGGCTTAACATCAGGAGCTACGGCAGTGTTTAAAGAATTTGATGTTAATACTGGCGTTTTTAAAATGAATGACCTTAGTGTTATTCCTTTTGTAATCGGAGAAACCATACAAGGAAATTCATCAGGAGAAACAGCAAATATAGATTCATATACAAGAACTAATATTCCTGCTAAAATAGGAACTTCGGTACATAGGGCCGGACGTTATTTGGGAGAAGATGGTTTCATATCAGAGGCTTCAAAGAAAATTCAGGACAGTTATTACTATCAAGATTATTCTTATGTTATAAATACTCCCAGTTCAATTCATACTTGGAGAGACGATTTGTTATCCACTGTTCACCCAACCGGATGGGCTTTATTTGGACAAATTGATATCGCTACTGTGTTATCAGTTCCATCCAAAGTAGTTCTTCTTAGTGAATCGGGCGCAGCCTTTTTGCGAGAATGGATATCTGCTGTTAATAATCCTTATAGGTCTTTTAGTAGTCGATTACTACTTACTCTACAATTGCGTAGTTCGCAATCTCATGGACACACCTTTGGATCAACTTATAGAAATCTATCTAGCTTTATGTTTAATGAAAGTATGGCCAAATCTGAACAATATTCCATAGACTTCAGAGGACATAATGTTTATCCTTTAGGAATTCGATCGGCTAAGTTACCAACAGATATTGATGATTCTGTTTCTACCATTTCTGTAGGAGATTCTACGAAGTACGCTTCTACAGGATCTATTCAGATAGAAGAAGAATTAATTGATTATACTGGAAAAACAGGCACAGAATTGACTGGTTGTGTTCGAGGTCAATATGGAACTCTAGCAGCATCACATCTAACAGGAGAATTTGTCTTATTTGTTGAGTGGGCATTATCTCAAAATGATGTTTTTGGATATAGATTTAAAGATTGGGAAGTAGATTTTGAAAGACACAATATAACAATGGGCGATTTAATAGATACGCCAAATAGAAAAAATAACATTTTACCTCCAACAGAGATAACTTTATTTAAGACTTGATAAAAATAGATAAATAGATATAGATAGATAAAAAATTTAGGAAGGAAACAATATGTCCGCAATTGTAACAAATAACTTTAGAGCGAATAATGCCGCTCAGTTTGTTGAATCATTTTCAGAAGGTTCTGGATCAACAACTTATTACCTTTTCTTGGGTCGTCCCCAAGCGTTTGGAGAAACCTCCGGTGGTGGCACTGATGAAGCGCCTCCTCTGCCTTTGGATAACTTTGATGATACCACATCTGCTTGGCGAGATATGATTGCTGTAAAGAAAATCACCGCAGGTGATATTACATATGCAGTGCCGAGACACAATTGGTTTAGAACTCAGGTTTATGATTTTTATCGTTCGGATTACGGATCAGTAATTGATGGATCTATAGTTGAAACATTGTCTGGAGGAACGGATATATTATCGCCCGAATCTAGAATGTTTGTTTTATCTTCAGCCAATAACGTTTATAAATGTATATGGAATAATAAAGGTGGGGCTTCTCTTATAGAACCCACAGGAGCATCAACAGAAGAATTATACACGGCCGATGGTTATGTTTGGAAGTTTATGTATTCCATGACGGCCACAGAAATTGGAAAGTTTGTAACCTCTGATTTTATGGCGTGTCATTCTGATTCGTCTGTTTCCGCAGCGGCAGTCGATGGTTCTGTCCATGTTTATCACGTGGCGAACGGTGGATCAGGATATTCGAATGGAACATATTCAGTGCAGAATCTTGTGGGAGATGGCGTGGGCGCAACATTCTCTGTTACTGTAACAAGTAATTCCGTGTCGGATGTCACTTTAGATTCGTCTGGATCAGGATACACTTTCGGAAATTGCAATATAGATTCTATATCGGGCATTGGTACTCCGGATATCTCCGCTATTATTACTCCTATTATTTCGCCAGCTGGCGGTCATGGATTCGATTCTATTAAAGAACTAGGTGGTTCTTTTGTTATGACTAACACCATTTTAAGTGGTACTGCTGGTGATGGTGACTTTGTGGTAGATCAAGAGTTTCGTAGAATAGGAGTTATTAAAGATCCGTATGATTATGGTACGACAACCATTTGTACTTCTGATACTAGAAATGCTTTAAAGTCGCTAGTCTTACAAGACGGGCACACCGGAACATTTATTAACGATGAAGTATTATCTTCTTCAACGGGAGCAATGGGATTAGTAGTTGATTGGAATCCTCTAGAAAACCGAATAAAATATATTCAAACACAATGGACAGGAATTGATAGTGGAAATGATTTAAAAGAATTTTTTCCAGGAGATATCATTACTTCTAATAGTGGCGCTACTGGTATTGCAAGTGTAGTGGATCCATCAGAAATAGATTACTACAGTGGTGATATTCTATATGTGGAAAATAGAAAACCTATTACTAGGGCTCCTGATCAAACAGAATCTATAAAATTAATTATAGAATTTTAGGAAATAGACGATGGCATCGAAAACAAATTTTAATGTAACTCCGTATTGGGATGATTTTGAGCCCGATAATAATTTTTATAAAATTCTTTTTAGACCAGGGTTTGCAGTTCAGGCTAGAGAGCTTACCTCAATACAAAGTATTTTACAGAATCAAATAGAACAATTTGGAAATCATATTTTTAAAGAAGGATCTATTGTTATTCCAGGAAGTGTTGGTTATGATAGTTCGTGGTTCTCTCTCAAGTTAAATCCTACGTTTTCTCAAAACACGGTATCAACTTATCTATCGGAATTTGTAGGAACTACTATTACGGGAGATATTTCTGGAGTTACCGCTAAAGTTGTAGGATATGATCTATCGGATAGTGCTTCAGGCGATCCCGATGTTTTATATGTCAAGTATGTAACAACAAGCATTATAGATAATTCAACGATAACATTTACATCCGGAGAAAATATTTCTTCTGATGCTATGATTGCTGCTCTTGAACCCAACGCGATTTCAGCTACTACGGCAAGCACTGCGGCTAACCATACAGGGTCTGCCGTTAAGGTTCTTGATGGTGTTTATTTTATTAGGGGCTTTATGGTTAAAAATTTAGAGCAGACTATTGTTCTAGATAAATTTTCTAATACACCCAGTTATAGAGTTGGTTGGGATATTATAGAAACATTCGTAACTCCAGAAGAAGATTCTTCACTATTAGATAATGCTCAAGGTTCTTCAAACTATGCCGCCAAGGGTGCTCATAGATTAAAAATAGAATTGATTTTAGTCAAGAAAAGTCTTGACGATGTTGATGATGGTAATTTTGTTGAGTTGATTCGTATTAAAGAGGGTGTTATTGAGAGGCGAATAAAATATACAGAGTATAGCATTATTTCGGATATGCTTGCTAGAAGAACAGATGAAGAATCTGGAAATTATATTGTAAATCATTTTGACATGGAAGTGAGAGAAAATCTGTCGGATGGAACGAATAGAGGAATTTATACATCTAACAATAATGGTAAAGAAGATAAAGAAACTATAGTTATTTCTCCAGGCAAAGCTTATGTTAATGGTTACGAGGTTGATATTCAATCTGCTAGTTTTGTAAATATCAATAAAGCACGTGCAATTAAAAATGTTCAGAATACAAGTATTTCTGCCGGCCTCGGTAACTTTGCTAAGGTAACAAATATTTACGGTCAGCCCGATATTACTAAAGGTACTGATTTAGATCCTTTTGGAATTGTAAAACTTTATTCCACGTTAACTGTAACTAGAGGTCAGCCAAGCGGTAGCCATGTTGGGTATGCTCGCTCTCGTGGATTTGAGCATAACTCAGGAAATGCTGGAGATAATACAGCAGTATATCATCATTACCTTTTTGATATAGCTATGTTTAATAATATTCACGTTGATATTCCTGTTACTGTTTCTACAAATTCTGTTATCACGGGTGTTTCTTCTGGATCTTACGGAATTGTGGTTACTGGAGTAAGTAGCGCCTCAAGTTTCACAGTGATGCAACAGCATGGAGATTTTTTACGAGGAGAAACTTTAATTAGTAGTGTGGCAAGTGATCAACTATCCACAGCAACGATTCAACCGTTAACTAATAATTCAGCTGAGAAGAAGAGTTTTGGGCGTGATGTAAAACAAATCAATATGGATAAAGCTAGTGGGTTGGATTACACAGCTGATATTCTTTTATCAGATTCTAAAACAGTAGCAGGAGCTTCTGCGGGCACTGTACACGCCGGTCTCTATAGATCGCCGCGTGGTTTGTGGGATACTTTGTTTGATCTTGCTGATATTTTCTTTTCAGATTCTACATTACTGGGCGGGGTTATTGATGCGGTCGGGACAACTATTAGTGGATTTAATACCGAATTCTTGGGTGATGTTGTAGAAGGGGATATCTTATCTATTGCCACAGGAACTAGTGGCCAGCAAGAAATGGTAACGGTTACCTCAGTAAATGATAACAATAATATTACTTTAGATACGCCTGTTACGAATGATACATCGAAGATTTCTATCACTCGTTTAAGAACTTCTATTAGAGAAATTGAAGAAACAATATCGGTTTATGAATTACCTAAAGATAATGTTAAAACTCTTTTAAATGATCAGGGCCAAGTAGATACAAGATATTCTTTTAGGCAACAGTATGTTTCTATATCTGATGCTGGTGGTGTTGTAACTTTTGATTTGCCGCCCGGCTATACTTGGGAGTCAACAAACGTAGCAAGAAATTATGTTTTGACTGTGATTGGATCGCCAGGCGGTTCAGTGCCTGTGGGTAGTGTTATTAATATATATGATCAATCTATTGGGGTTGAAACATCCGGAACTAGATTGACTATTACAGATCCAAATGGCATTGGTGCGGGCACACAATTGGAGTTGATGGCAACGGTCGGTGTTGCAGTCTCAAGGCACCGTACTAAGACTATACAAAAAATGATACAAAAAAATATTGGGTATGATAGTTTATCTAATATTTATGGAGAGAGGCCTTCAGATAAACTTATTTCTTTATCGTATGCCGATGTTCATAAACTACACGCTGTTTATGTATCTTCAAATTCTGATGATGACGCTATAATGCCTTCTTTATCCATCGGTGATGCCACTGGTGCGTTTCAAGCTGGAGAAATTATTTTAGGAAGTATTTCGGGTGGGGCAGCAAGAGTTATTCGTGATTCTGGGCAGGTGGTCAACTATGTCGAAGTCTCGGGGCAGATTACAACTTTGGATGTTATAACAGGTGAAGAATCGGGTGTTACTGCAAGAGTTTTAGAATCAAATACAGGTGATAGAAATATTATTTCTAGTTTTACATTAGATACAGGTCAACGAGATTCTTATTATGATATTGGTAGATTGGTTAGACGGCCAGGTTTTCAAATTCCACAAGGAAAACTTTTAGTAATTTATGATTACTTTACTTCAGGCACTGGAGACTATTTTTCAGTAGACTCTTATAACGATCAAGTTCCGTATGATGAAATTCCTTATTATTCAGCCTCAAGAATTGATACTGAGATCACAGGTCCCAATGGAAATTATGCCCTAGCAGATAGTTTAGATTTTAGACCGAGAATAGCCGATCAGAATAACCCTACTGTTTCTCCTTTTGCTTATACGAATAAAAACTTTTCGGATGTAGGCTCTATATCAGGAAATGTTGTTGAGCCTGATAGCCTTATTACTACAGACTTTGATTTTTATTTAGGAAGAAGGGATTTAATATATCTTAATAGTCTTGGGTTATGGAGTATTGTTGAAGGTGTGCCAGCCGAATATCCTATTTGGCCTGCATCCGATAATATTGATATGCTCGTCGGACGTATTGATGTTCCTCCTTTTACTTTTCAGCCAGAAGATGTTATATTAGATTATGTGAATAATAAAGGATTTACAATGAGGGATATTAGTAAACTAGAAACTCGTATTGCTAATTTGGAATATTCAACAACTCTAGGTTTATTGGAAAGAGAAACAGATTCTTATATGATTTTGGATAGTAGCGGCATGAATCGTTTTAAATCTGGATTCATTGTAGACAATTTTTACGGACATAATGTTGGCAATTCAACTCACCACGATTATGAAATTGCTGTCGATCCCAGTAGAGGACATTTACGTCCAGTTGGAGTTCAAACTGGCGTTAACTTAATTGAAGAGGAGACTTCAGATGGTGGTCGCTCTTCCTTAGCATATCAAAAAACAGGCGATATCATAACATTAAAATACACGGAGGCTGATGAGATAGTTCAACCTTACGCTAGTAGAGTAGAAAGTGTTAACCCTTATTTTGTAACACATTGGATTGGCCATTTACAACTGTTGCCCGAAACAGATGTGTGGATGGATGATGATAGAATTCCAGCTCTTACTGTAAATGTTGAGGGTAATTACGAGCAACTGCTCCGTGAACAGTCTGAGGCAGGCGCTCTTGGTACAGTTTGGAATTCTTGGAATACTGTATGGACTGGCAACGCAAGTGGCGGTTCATCTTCTCAAAGGCAGGTCAATCCTGATGGATCTGGCGCGGAACGTAATCTTATTCGATGGGTAACATCCGAATCATCGTCTATTGACGTTAGACAAGAACGAACGGGAATGAATACTCGTTTGGTAGAACGTATTGATAATATTTCTGCGGGTGACCGTGTAACAAATATCGAAGTCGTTCCTTGGATTAGAGCACGAGATGTTAATTTCTTAGTGACGGGAATGAAGCCTAATACCCAAGTATATTCATTTTTTGATAGTGTTGATGTTAATGCTGACGTTAAGCCTATTGCGCGCAGCGCAACAGAAACAAATACTGAAGCCAATTTGTTAAATTCTGGAACAACGATGCAAGTAGTTTCAACAGATGGTTTTCCATCAACAGGAACACTAGGAATAGGAGATACTCAAGAGATTGATCCTTTTGGAATAGGATTTATAAAACAAGAGCAGATGACCTATACTGGTAAAACATCAACATCATTCACAGGAATAACAAGAAACACTGGCAATCAATTCGATGAGCCACAAAACTGGTTAGCAGGAACACCTGTAACCGATCAAAATTACGGCAATCCACTTATTACGGATAGCATTGGACAACTAGAAGGTCGTTTCAAAATTCCAAATTCAGATTCCAAACGATTTAGAATTGGTAAAAGAATGTTTCGTTTAACTGATAGCGCGGATAATAGTCAGATTGCTGGATTTGTTAATACTTCAGCGGATAAGGAATATCTAGCCATAGGTCATAAGCAGACTAAACAAGAGTTGATAATGGCTACACGAAATGCCACAATAACTCAGGTGGCTATGCAAGATACTCGTTCATTTACAGAATCAAGCAGCAGCACCAATGTGGGTGCGTGGTATGATCCATTAGCACAAAGTATTATGTGTGATAAAGAAGGCGGTATGTTTATCACTAGTGTTGATATTTTCTTCTCTCATAGGGACGAAGCTCTTCCTGTTTGGGTTGAGATACGAACGATGATAAATGGTTATCCTTCTCAGGTGATTCTACCGTTTTCGGTGAAATATTTAAAACCAAATGAAGTGAGTTTGAATACTGTTGATGGAACAACACCAACAACATTTACTTTTGAATCTCCTGTTTATTTAACTGACGGAGTAGAATATTGTATCGTTGTTGCGTCTGATAGTCCCGAATATAAGATTTGGATTTCTCGATTGGGAGAACTTGATATCGGTGGAACTAGAGCAATATCTACACAACCCCATTTAGGTTCATTGTTTAAATCTCAGAATGCTTCTACTTGGACAGCATCACAATATGAAGATATGAAATTCACATTGAAACGAGCCGTTTTTGATACTGCTAACACAGGATTGTTTACTGTGGTAAATGAGGCATTTACAGTTGATGAGATTGCATCAGGCGGTGGCAATGGACTGATTCCTCAACTTAAAGAAAATCCAATTGAATCTGTTATTGGTGAAGATAAAGTGAAAATAAAGTTCATTAATCATATGAATCACGATGTTCTAAATGCGGTGGAAGTGAAAGGGGTTATCTCTGATGTTAATCCAACATATCTTTCTACGGCAATATCTAATCAGGATACAGCCCTTACAGTTGTAGATACCAGTAACTTTCCAACTAGTGGAACAATACGAATTGAAAATGAAATTATCACTTATAGTGGAATTTCTGGAAATCAATTGATTGGTTGTGAAAGAGGAAAAGCTAATAGTAATGATATAAATACAATCAAGATTGGACACGAATCTGGCACTTTAGTTAATTTACATATGTTTGCCGGTATTCCTTTGATAGAAATTAATAAAGTTCATATTAGAATTGAAGATCCTGAACTAGATAGTTTCTTGATTCCGACAACGACTTCTGCTACAGTTACTACAATGGGCGGCGGATCGAATGTTTACGCAACAAAGAATATTTCTTATGATGTTGTTCAGCCTGTTATTCAAACTATGGAGTTTTCTTCTACTAAAATAACAGCTCAATTGCAGACAACATCAGGAACAACAATTGGAAATTTATCTCAACCATCGTTTGAACGCAAAGGCACATCCTCTGCTGTAGATGTTCCTTTGAATGAGGATACCTATTTTGATCAGCCAAGTATTATTTGTTCTTCTACAAATGAATTAGAGAATTTGGCAGGTAACAAATCATTCAGACTAAATATGAAACTGTCTACAATGAAAGATAATGTGTCTCCTTTTATAGATACTCAACGAATGCTGGCTATTTGTGTTAGCAGTCGTTTGAATAATATTAATGAACCTGTTAATGGAATATATGATGTGAATACAACATTTACCGAGTATTCTCCTATGACAAATGCTGAGGGAGATAATAATTCGTCCATATATATTACAAAGAAAATAACTTTGGCAAATAGTGCCACAGCTTTGAAAGTTTATTTTGATGCGGTGAAAATGACTGGATCAAATATCAAGGTTCTTTATAAAATTCAGCGACTTGACCAGTCCTCACCCTTTGAATTTTTACCTTGGACTTTATTCACAGGATCGTCTGGAGAGCCTACAGGACTTTCAGATCCTCCTGTATCCACATCTAAAAATATTGGCGATTTTAAAGAACATCAATACTTAGCAGGAAAGAAAGTGAATGGCCTAGGACAATCTTTAGATCAGTTCAATGCATTTGCTATCAAGATTGTTATGCAGGGTATTAATAGTTCTACGCCTCCTATCGTAAAAGATTTTAGAGCAATAGCATTGGCAACATAATGAAAGGAATAGAAGGAAGAACCGACATAGTAAAAGACCAGGCAACGGGTGCGATAATAAACATTAATACGGAGGGTCATAGAGCTGCAGTTTCTAGTTCTAAGGCAAGAGAGTTGGCCAAAACACAAATGATAACTAATACAAACGATATAAATAGTATAAAAGAAGAACTAGGTGAGATAAAGCATCTTATGAAACAGGTTTTAGGGAGTTTCGCAGACAATGGCAAATAAAACAATTACAAAAACTGATACACTTGAAACGTTGCGGGTAACTTTTAACGGTATTGACGATTTGAATATCCCCTTTGAGGGAGTGCCTTCAGATTTAGTTGAGGCAGTTAATACCAAATCAGATTTGTCTTATGTTGATACTAGATTTGATAATATCCCTGAACCTGATATGTCTTTGTATTCAACAGTTATTGCTAAGGATCAAGGAGATACGGATACTTTGGCCGCGGCAGTTCAACATACAGATAATGAACTTTCTGCTTATGAGCCTGGGTCTCCGGCCAAGGGCGGTGGAAGTGAAGAAATATTTTATTTAAATGGAACTGTCGTAAATGAAGATTATACAATCCCGTCTGGAATGAATGCTATGACGGCGGGTCCGATTGAGCAAAACGCAACTATCACTATCCCTGACGGTAGTGCGTGGGTGATAGTATGAGCACTATTAAAGTTGATGACATTACTGAACTCACAGTCGAGCATGGCGTTAATATTGATGGTGTAGAGTTTCATAAAGGCGCAGATATGATTGTGCCGCATGGAGGATCTATAACTTTAGAGCCAGGTTCAACTATAACTAATAAAGGATTTGCGACAGGCTTTTTAGCATTGCCTATAGGAATGGTTTCGATGTGGGCAGGGAATCAACAAACAGATTTAGTGGATCTTAATGCCCAGGGTTGGTTTCTATGTGATGGCGGTATTAATGCTGGGGATCATCCTAAAGCATATTGGGTGCCAGACTTGGCAGGTAAATTTATTAAAGGAGCTGATGGGCCGGGACAAGATGTCGGTGAAATGGGCGGTTCAGGACAAACAGAATCTCATACTTTATTAATAAACGAGATGCCCGTGCACAACCACTCAGCGTCAACGGGTAGCCATAGTCACCGTCATGGTCCTCAGCAGGCAGAGTCTGGTGCCTCGGGCGGCTCTTATGAGAAACGAAAGCGACAGGTTATTGCTGGACATGGTGGTGAACCCGGATCGTATAATACATATGTCGGAACTCAGGGCTCTTTTGGATCCGTAACGTTCGGTACTAGCAACTGGAACACAGATTATCAAGCCCACAGCCATTCAGTAACAGTTAATCCGTCGGCCGGCGGCGGTGGTCATAATCATATTGTTGAGCCTATATTTTATAAACTTGCCTATGTTATATTTTTAGGAGCTTACTAATGATTACAATTATTCCACGAGATCGTACAATGTCAGTTGACGGTACAGCAATTATGGCTGTTTTTGGAGACTCAAGAATTTTATTAATAGCTGGTCAGCCAGATATTCATTCTCTTCAATTTGATGAGGATATTGGTGTTGGTCATATAGAATTTATAAGGGATTTGAATGACACTAATCCAAAATCTAATAAAAAGATAATCGCCTCTGATATAGATTTACCAGGCATTCATAAATTATTTGAAACATTACAAGAGGAAGCACAAGTTCGAATTGAAGAATCCCACGAGGCTCTTATGCTAGAAACAGCTGAAGCAAATGTTAGATGGGATGAAGCATTCACCCAGTTACAGTTAGAAGAAGCGGCAAATTGGAACCCGGATGAGCATCCAGACGATGAGCCTGTTGAACCTATGACGGTTGAATCGGAATTAGAGAATATTCGTAAAGCTGATAATAGGAGTTAAAGTTTTATATTATGTCAAGTGTTTTAAAAGTGGATACTTTTGAATCCGTAAATTCAACGGATAAAATTAAATTTAATACAGGAGCCTTTAATCCAACAGACCCCGCACAAGATCAGACGGGAGATCGCTCGATTTCTTGGAGTCCGGCAGAAACTCCTGTTGTTGCGATAGGAGATGGGATAACACCTCTTGATGGAAACTCGTTTGTTCTAACGCCTGACCTACCAATCACGAATATGCTATACATGACTGTCATATATCCTAAGCTGACCGGTGATTGGGAAAATTGGTACTTTTTTGGTGATGTATGGGATCTTCCGTATATGACTGAGGCTACCCCGCACGGTAGTGACTTTATTTCGATCTGGAATACTAATGTGATAGTACATAAAGTTTATTATTCATTTAACAATTTATGGAGAGAAACTAATGCCCTCTTTACTTAAAGTCGATCAATTGGGATCAGTTTCNTAATGGGATCTACCTTTTCTTCGAACATATATATTCCGGACGCCTTGGCTTTAGATGTTCATAGAGTTTATTATTCAAGGAATGGTTTTTGGTATGATACTTAAACAAATAGAGACCACACCGAGTTTCTATGAAATAGAAAGTTCAATACTTAATCCTGAGGGATTGAATTCATCTCTTTATAAAACTTCTGGGTTTGGTCAAGGGAATCGCTGGACTATTTCATTGTGGTTCAAAAGATTAAAAGGCAATGGCGACCAATTGTGGTCCAGCATCCAGCTCATGAACCGAGTCGAACCACAAGATTGTATTATTTCGGGAGGTGGTACCGGCCCTAATGATAGTTTTCGTATAGGTTTCGGACAAGCGGGCTTGGGGGAGTTCGACCAGTCGGGCAACAAAGGTCTTCAGGATAATCTTTATATTTCTGATCCCGCGGCCGCACCCGGTGGCGGATGGAGTATTGAGGATAGATCGGGCAGAAATTTTAGAGATAGAGCTGCGTGGTATCACTTGCATTTATCGTTTGACCTCTCTTTATCGGAAGAAGATAGGGCACAACTTCACATAAACGGAGAAAGAATATATTTTGATGATTGGACAGTCATTGGAACTGGGAGTCGTTACCCCTCACAAGAAAGTGGATTTAATAAAGTTGCCTGTAGGATTGGTGGATGGAAGGCTGACGTAGCGAGTAATTTTTGTGGACAATTGGCAGATATTAAGGTTCTTGATAATTTCGCTGTGCCGCCTGAGAGGTTTGCTATTGAGGACGGCCAAGGTCATTATAACCCAGTTGCTTTTTCAGGATCATATGGTATTAATGGTTTTCATCTTCCTTTCTTAAATGGAAAAGGCCCAACGGTTATTGAAGATTCATCTGATCTCAGTCGAACCGCACAATTTGTTTCTGTTCCTTTAGAAAATGAAGGGAATCTTATCAATGTGATGGGAGATTCTCCAGTGGGAGGCCCTTCATTTTTTAGAAAAGAATATTCTTCTGGTGGCGGCCTTTCTGTTAATAATGCTTACGTGCCAAGCTTTCCGCCTATGTATACAAGCGATATATTTACTTTTGAATTTTGGGTAAGGGATCCTGTAGGAACATTCTGCGGAAATGGTGCATGGTATATGTATAATCGTGATGAGGGCGGTGCTACTGATGGCTGGGGTATATATTGGCCACATACTGCGCCTTTTTTTGGTGATGGGTATGGTTATTATGCTGCTGGTCTTGGGGTTCTTAATGATGGCCAATGGCATCATCTTTGTATAGAGCGATCATTAGTCCCTGGGACCCCGATAAGTGAAGGCCGAATGTTTGTTTACTATGACGGTGTTCAAGTAGGTTATGGGGATATGATCGCACCTGATATGACTTCATCTGGCTCGGGTACCACACATTTTATAGGAGACAACGGCGGCGGTGCAACGTCTGGAGATTGGGCCGAAATAAGATGGTCTGAAGGACTTCGTTACAACGGCAATGGGGTTCAGGGTTTCTCTTTTGTGCCTCAGACAGAACCTTTTGTTACAGACTCTAATACTCAAATATTAATACAATCTAATTATCATGGAGATATAGGTGTAGGTGCGGATTATTCAGGACAAGAAAATCATTTCGATGTATCTAGTGAATATGGAGGAGGTCAGTTAGACAACATTACGCCTAATCATATTTTAACAGATAGTCCCACAAATAATTTCTGTGTTTTAAATATACTTGACGCGTCCTCACAAAATGGTTTTGCCGGCGGATCGGCCGAGACCGCCGGGGAATTCTATCCAGGGAACCTTGGTTTTAAGACCCTCGACTACCGGGATTCTTCAATGCCCGATCTTAATTACGCTCAAGGGGCCAGAGGCACGATGGAAATTCCAAAAACTGGTCGATGGGCATTTTCAGCTCAATGGTCAGATTACGTCTATACGGCTGGGGCTTCGCGAGAATATGTTGATGGTTGGGTTGGATTATATGATAGCTCGGAAACAATTATGAATTTCTATGGTGGTCATTACGATCCGCCCGAAGGACATCCTGATTTTAACTATGACTATACAGCTGACCGCGGGTGTCCTACGGGAAAAGCTTTATGTCTCACCGATACGGGTTGGATATTTCATAAAAATGAGTCAGTTGACAGCTCATTGAGTGGATCAATTGAATCCAAATATTGGGTAGAATTTTTAATAGATGCCGATACAGGAGTTGTTTGTATTAAGAATACCACCACCGGCCAGCTTACGACTTATACTTTACCTCCTAATACTTCTTGGGCTCCATTTACGGCGTGCAGGTGGCAATGGCAACCCTCTATACAGCGAGATATGATTTGGTTGTGTGATTTCGGTCAGCATGGTTATACACCTTCGGCAGATCATGAAGGACGAACGGATTATAAACTATTATGTACAAGAGATTTACCAGAAGAAGTTACGCTTCCAAGAAATAACTTTGCAGCCGTTACTTACGCAGGCAAGCCATATGTCAACCCCCCTCAAATAAAGGTAAATACTGGTTTTTGGCCGGATTTGCTATTCTACGGTCGGCAGCATAGATTCTAGGATACTACCGAATCTTGGTATGGGATTTAGTACATCGTGGTATACAGGCAACGGCCAGGCTGGCGCCACGGTAGAACATGGATTGGATCAAGCTCCTTCTATGGTTATTATAAAAAAATTAAAAAACAATGGAGCAGACAGCCAAAGAGGATGGGTAGTATGGACTCCAGACCTTAATGAAGGAGATTATTTATTTCTTAACACCACCGCGTACCCCCATGGTAGCAACTATTTTGGAGCTCTGAATGATCCATCTTATCCTTATACACCACCTGACAATTCTACTCTGTATCTTGGTGGTTCACCAAACGCAGGATACGAAGAAGTTAATTTTCTAGGAGATGAATACGTGGCATATAGTTTTGCCAATACTGATATGGTAAGGGTGGGTCAATGGTCAAATGATATTAGAATAGTACCTTTTATTCATACAGGATTTAAACCAGCTTTTGTTATGTGGAAACAAATTACTTCCGGTGATGGGTTATGGCCAGGGGGAGGCGGGATCACAAATGGATGGTATATGTATGATACTACACGAGATCAACGAAACATTACAAAACGCAGACTGTCAGCTAATTTGCCTGACGCAGAAATCGTTGATGTTCCATATTTTATCAATGGGGGTTGGGAGTTTAGTATAGATTTACTTTCTAATGGATTTGCCTGGCAAGATTGGCATAATCCGCAGGTGCCGCCAGAAAAATTTATTTACTTGGCTATTGCTGAGGAAACTTTCAAACACGCAAGAGGAAGATAATATGTGGTATTCGGAAAACTTAGGCATTTTTAAACGTGCCAAATCATTTGTTTATAATAACAAAAAATATGGAGCAAGCGCATTTCGTGATAAAGAATTGCTTGAGTCGGTAACTATTTTTCCCATGAAAGTAATAGAAGTTGATTCATTTTTTTATACATCAGGCAAAGAAACTAAACTTTTAGAAAAAGGAGTTTGGAAATTTTCTTATGATGCTATAGAAAAATCTGTTGATACAATTAAGACACAATATAATGCTCAGGCTATGAATTTGTTTAAAGGTGTTTTAACAAGAACGAATATGTCAGAAAAGTATAACGATGAAGTATTAGAATTTGTTCCTAGTTTATCTTTAAACCCTAAATTTCAAGAATGGAGAAAAAATACTCTTATATCCATAGAGAATAGATTGAATGATATTCGTGAGGCTGATACGTTTAAAGAACTAAAGGAATTAGGTCCTATGGAGACTTGTGAAGAACAACCTAAAGAATACTTGCTTTCATAATGTTAAAAAAACATATTGATAATGATAAATAGTAGAATATCTTGTTAAAGGGGAGTCAATGTTTAACACAATTTTACTAAAACGAAGTTCAGATAAAGGCATTGAGCCACCTAGTTTACCTCACGGAGAACTTGCTGCAAATACTCAGGATGGTAACTTATGGATAGGAACAAAATCTACAGGTAATATTCTATTATCGGGTGTTTACTATAGTGATACTCCTCCCGGAGAAATTGTAGGGGCTGCTTGGTGGGACACAGTAAATACAAATTTATTTATCTGGGATGGTCTAGAATGGAGTTCTGTTGGCGATCCTGAGGCCAGGTGGCCTTTGGGTGAACTTACGGATGTAGACTTAGAAACAAATCCTCCTGTTATTGATGAGGTTCTTCAGTGGGATGGCACTAACTGGATTCCTGGTAAGGGCTTTGATCCTACTATTGATGAAATTGTTTCTGGTGATTGGGTGTTTGATAATGCTATTCTTGCTCCTACACCGCCGACTGAAGATGGTCATCTTACGAATAAAGAATATGTTGATGAATTCGCTAATAAATCTCTAGATGAAATCATAAAAGGTGTATGGGAGTTTCATAGTCCTGTAACAATTCAAGGAGCCAATTACTGGGAACCAGGCCTTGGGATGACTCTGGGATACGACTCTGGTGGTGATACCCGTTCTTGGATCTCTAACAACTATGCCCCGGCCGGCGGAAGTTTTGACATTAGGGTGGGAGGTGTTGCAATACCAGATACCGTTCTTACAGTAACACGAGAAAATCGGGTAGGCATAGGTACATTAACTCCTGAAACGATGTTGCATCTCTATGACCAGGCCGGCGGAGCTTCACTTAAAATAACAAGGGCTCCAGAGGATAATTTTGTAGATATAAATACATCCAGTTTCACTAAGACCGGGTCAGGCGGCAGTCAATATAGATTTAGAGTAGTCTCGGCTGACGCAATGACTTTCGAAACATCAAACACAGAGAGATTGAGAATAGACCCGGTTGGTAATGTTGGCATAGGAACAAATGATCCTACTGAAACTTTAGATGTGGAAGGTACTGTTAAAGCAACAGCATTCTTAGGCGACGGGACAGGTGTAATTAATGTAAATCCTAAACGAACATCCACATCGACTAGTAGTAATTTGATGGTTGCTTTGTGGGATGGCACTGACAATAGTTCTACATCTGCAATATATACTCAAAGTAAAGTTACCATATCGCCGTCTACAGGAAACTTAACGGCTACTAGTTTTACTGGATCGTTTTCGGGTGATGGTTCTTCAATAACGGGTATTGGCATCAATGAATTGACTGATGCTTATATTCCCAATACAACTTCTGTGGGCCTTGGTATTGAAGCATTGGTGGCAACAACTGGAACTAATAACACAGCTGTCGGGGCGAAGAGTCTCCAATTCAACACATCTGGAATAGATAACACAGCACTTGGTCGGTCCGCTTTGCAGAGCAACGTTGAGGGGCAGAACAACACAGCAGTGGGGTCCATGAGTCTCTTCACCAGTACAGGAAGTGGTAACACAGCGATTGGGCGCTCCGCTCTTCAGTCCAATACAACAGGAAGTAGTAACGTAGCGTTAGGGTCGTATGCTCACTTATCGAATTCAACTGGATCTAATAACACAGCGTTGGGAGCAGGTACTCTCATTTGGAACGGCGGAAGTAATAACGTAGCGGTTGGGGC
>LWDU01040437.1_pt1 | contig 20696 bp, 23 predicted proteins | sample 727161 | NCBI WGS metagenome assembly LWDU01 (sample SAMN04566230, study PRJNA314399) | hydrothermal vent metagenome | isolation source: deep sea hydrothermal plume seawater | place: Mexico: Gulf of California, Guaymas Basin | collected 2004-07-11
GGCTGAGTATCGGGACGAAAAGATCTTTGTAACCACCGTCGCCGAAGTGGAGGTAGAGGAAGAAGCAACGTTGCAACGGGCAATGAAGTACTTCAAAGTGCGAGCCAAGAACTCGGACCAGATTGACTGGAAATCCGACTTCACCAGCCTACCGAACATTGACGATCTATCCCAAGCACTGGGTCCAGATGCCAAATCGCTCGGCACGCTCACCGAACCGAGAGAGTTCAATCTAATGTTTAAGACCTTCGTTGGGGCATTGTCCGGCGAAGAAGGTGCCGCCTACTTGCGACCCGAAACGGCTCAGGGAATTTTCGTCAATTTCAAAAACGTCCTCGATAGCATGCGGGTCCGAATTCCGTTCGGGATTGCACAGATCGGCAAGAGCTTCCGCAACGAGATCACCCCTCGCAACTTCACGTTTCGCTCGCGAGAGTTCGAACAGATGGAAATCGAGTTCTTCTGTCACCCCGATTCGTCCAGAGACTGGTACCAATACTGGCGCGACTTGCGAATGAGCTGGTATAAGAAGCTCGGCTTGGCCGACGAGCGACTGCAACTGAGAGAACACGAATCGGCGGAATTGGCGCACTATTCCCAGGGCACTGCCGACATCGAATACGCATTCCCGTTCATGCCCGCGGGTGAATTTGGAGAATTGGAAGGAGTCGCCCACCGTGGCGATTTCGATCTCCGCAGCCATATGGAAGGCAAATTGGATCCGGCCACCAATCCGTTCGAAGTAGAGAAAGACGAGCACGGAAAACCAAAATGGCGTGGAAGTGGCAAGGACCTCAGCTATCGCGATGACTTGACCAACGAACGATTCACCCCGCACGTGATCGAACCTTCCGCAGGAGCCGAGGAAATCTTCGCCGCCCTGAAGCAGAAATTCAATGCGTTCTACGACGAGAAGGGTGCCGTGGGACGCCGGTACCGCCGCCAAGACGAGGCGGGGACACCGTACTGCATTACGGTTGATGGCCAGACACTCGTCGATCAGACCGTCACCATACGAGATCGAGATACATTGGAACAATGGCGAGTGAAGGTCGACGATTGTGTCGCTGAAGTGGGTCAGCGAATTGCCACCGCCACAATGAGTTAGCGAGCCGTAATCAGATCGTCCAACTCACATTCACGAAGTGAATGTCACCGTTTTCACGATAGGAGTTTTGCATTGGCTACTTCATGGCGAGAAGCACTCCAACAGACACTCGAAGACTACCGGGTAACGCGAAGCGAAAAACGTGCGCTGCAACAATTGCTGGCCGATCGCTCGGTGTCGGAGTCGGACATTCACTTGTTGCGAAGCGAAGCTTTTGAAGTAGCGAGAGCCGAAACGGAAAGCCTCGAAACGACCCAGACCCTCGAATGGCTGGAAGACGTCATGCGTCTACTGGCAAATGCCGCGACAACGGCGCCTGCTCCGCTGCCGAAAGGCACATCCGAGGCGCATTTCTCCCCTGGCCAAACGTGTTTAAATGCAATCCGCAGACATCTCGACAACGCGAGACACTCGATTGAAATCTGCGTCTTCACCATAACTGATGACCGCATCAGTCGAGCCATCGAAGCGGCTGCAAAACGCCGGGTGTCAGTCAAAGTGATTTCTGATGACATGAAGAGTGGTGACACCGGATCGGATATCGGCCGAATGAGCGCAGCCGGCGTGCCCGTCCGCATCGATCAGTCCCCGTTTCACATGCACCACAAGTTCGCCATCTTCGACAATAAGACGCTGCTGACAGGCAGCTATAACTGGACTCGATCAGCCGCCAACTCGAATGAAGAGAATCTGGTTGTCCTTAATGACAAGTCGCTGATCCGGCAATTCCAAACTCAGTTCGACGAATTGTGGGAGCAGTGCGTGGATTGGGTCAATTAGCCTTACCTCGCTTCCTGCTCCTGCCAGTGCTTTTGAGCCGAACTCGCTAGCCTCGGGTCTTGTCGTTAGCTTGGCGCGATCTTGCCAGAATCCGAGGCTAGCGAGTTCGGCTCAAATTCCCATTGCCTTGTAACGAAGGGGCATCGACCACCCAACATCCAACAGCCAGTCATTCATGCCGCGCGTTGGTTCTCTCGAGACATCTGCACTGCTAGCAGATCCAGTTGGCTCTTGAGATCAGCAAGCATCAAATGAGGACTTGCGCCGTCGGCCATGTGAGAATAAAACGAATGCGAGGCGCCGCTGTGACTTGTGTTCAACATTGCCGTGGTATGACGTAACTCCGCCATGCGTTCCTCGATCGCATTCAACATGCTGAGCGTTTCGCGATGCCCGCTCCATAGAGACTCGAGCTGAAGTACGAAACTGATCAGCAGCGATGCGCCGCCTGCCAGTGTGATCGGCACGCCGATCACCCACAGTTCGCCCCGCCCGGCCACCCACGACCAGATACTGAGCACGCTTCCGCAAACAAAGAGCATGAGGCCGCCACTGAAAACCAGCCAGGCGAACCAAGGTGTGCGGGCCGATTTTGCCCGACGATTCAGCCGTAAGGCGGCGGGCGCCATGGTCGTCGCGGCAACCGGCAGCGGGGACGATGGCGGATCGGCTTGGCCCGCCTCCTGTGGCTTGACATCGGCCATCGCGTCAAACTGTTCCAACAACCGTTGCAATTCGTCCGCGTCGGCGTCCAATTGCCAATCGTCCCAGTGCATTGGCGGTGTCGTGGGAAGGTCCAACGGACCGCGACGTTCACCGGTCGATCGGGCCGACGATGAATTCGGATTGGTCGAAACGTCGTCCGCCTGATGACTTGAAGTGACCAGCTGGCTCGTACAGTGTGGACAGACCGCGATCGCATCGGCGAAATCGCCGCCAATTGCCGTCACGTCCTCTTCGCACTCAATGCACCACATCCGGTGAGATCCAGTTCCCATATGTCACGAATACACCAAACGCCTTATTCTGAGCTATCGGAATATCGATCAGGTAAACTTTACCGGTTCTACTGTTGATGCGGACTGTATCGGTGTTACCAGTTCCTGCATTACCTAAAACACTCAATACCCCACAATCTCGATGAAACCAGCCATTGCTCAAGTCTGCACGCTGCTGGGCAGCCTCGAAACCGACGTTGAGGACTTTGCTGCGGGGCACTGCCCGGCCATGGAACTCTATTGGAGTAAGGTCGAAACGTACCTGAAGGAGAAGACCGTTTCGCAACTACTCGACTTGCTCCACGAACATTCGATGGATGCGCCGGTTGCCAGTTTTCAGGGAGGATTGCTCGCCAGTCAGGGGGGTGCCCGCCGTGAGGCGTGGGCACTGTTTGCCGATCGATTAAGACTCTGCTGCGAGCTGGGTGTCCGGACCATGGTGGTACAATGCGACGTTCCACCGCCTCTTGACGCAGAAACGATCGATCGCGTTCGCGTCTCGCTAACCGACGCCGCACGACAAGCAGCCGACTGCGGCGTTCAGATTGCGATCGAACCTCAGGCAACTTCGGCGTTTGCCAACAACATTCAAACGGCGGCCGTGTTGGTTTCGGAAGTGGGCTCCGATTCGCTGGGAATCTGTTTGGACGTATTCCATTTCTATACGGGCTGCAGCAAGTACAGTGACCTGAACTACCTGACAACAGAAAATCTGTTCCATGTTCAGGTGAGTGACTTGGCTGACGTGCCGCGCGAATTTGCTCAAGATGCTGACCGCATCATGCCGGGAGATGGAGACATCCCTTTGGATCCGATCGTGGCACACCTACGTTCGATCGAGTATAAGCAGTATGTGTCTCTCGAGTTGCTGAACCCGAAGCTCTGGCAAATCCCAGCTTTGCAGATCGGCGAGATCGGCATGACGGCTCTCCGGCGACTACTAGGCCAAGCGTCGATGGACTAGGCGAGAATGGACTGATTGATAGCGGATTAGAACGATGTCACTGCTACGTGCCTGCCACTGTTGTGGCCAGATCCATCATCTTCCCCGCATGTCGGTCAACGAGTCAGCTTATTGCCGCCGATGCGGTGGTCGACTGGCGTCCGGCCAATCTGAGCGAGCGAGCCAACGCTGCGCTGCTGCCGCCTTGGTTGCCTTGATCCTATTTTTCCCCGCCATTTTTCTCCCGATTCTTGAAATAGAGAAGCTCGGCCACCACCATTCGTCGAGCATCCTAGCGGGTACGTTAGAATTGTTACACGAGGGTGCCTGGTTCGTCGGGACCATCGTGCTCGTTTTCTCGATTGTCTTTCCGCTGGCCAAGATGGTGCTATTGTTGGAACTCAGTCTGCTGAAGTTGCTCCACCGACGCCACAAGGCAATCACGTTTCGATGGATGGAGACATTGGGAAAATGGAGCATGATGGATGTCATGTTGCTGGCATTCCTCGTCATGTTGGTAAAACTCGGGAACCTGGTCGAATTTCAAATTGGTCCAGCGGCTATCGCGTTCACCCTTTGTGTGGCGGCGAATATGGTGGCTTCGATGCTATTCGATCCTCACGCGATCTGGGACGACGGAGAAACGAACGATGGCACAACCTGACCGGTCTCTTGACGAGGACGAAAAACCGAGTGGCGTCGTTGAGCCAACGAATCTTCCGCAGGCCGACGTGCGGCCATCTCCAACGGCAAGAGAGCAGTGGACGAACATTGTTCGCAATTACTGGTGGGCAATCGGCGGAGCGATTGTGGTGGCAAGCGTACTCGTCGGATCGTCGGCCGCGCATCGCGGCACGCGAATCACCATCGACTTTGACAAGGGTCACGGAATCAAGTCCGGCGACGCACTGCGACACCTCGGCATCGAAGTTGGCATCGTCGAGCTTGTGCAACTTCAAAGTGACGGCTCAGGTATCCGGCTCAATGTGCGTTTGGCGGCGGAAGGCAAACACTTGGCGCGTGAAGGATCTCAGTTTTGGATCGAACGTCCGCAAGTAAGCTTGAGCCGTGTACAAGGGCTGGACACAATGATCGGCGCTAAATATGTCGGCATGTTACCTGGCCCAAGCGGCGCGGACGCAGATACTATTTTTCAGGGCAGGGAGACGCCCATATGGCTGGAAGACACGGGAGACGCCGAGTTGGAAATTGAGTTTGCCAACGGCCAGGGACTCGAAGTGGGTGATTCGCTTCGATATCGAGGAATTGAAATCGGCGAAGTGATGGCAATTGCCTTGGACGCTGAATTGAAGTCGGTCCGAGTCCACATCCAGTTGAACTCCGCTGGCACACCGGTGGCACGAGTCGGAAGCCAGTTCTGGATTCAACATCCGGCCGTCAGTTTCTCCGGAGTGCGGGGGCTCGACACGATTGTCGGAGGTCGCTACGTAGCTGTGATTCCCGGACCATCGGAAGCCGCGAAACAACACCGCTTTGTCGGTCTAGCAGAGCCACCAGCAGCTTACGATCGCCCTCAGAATGGCCTCGAGATCCGGCTCACCAGTTCCCATCGCAGCGCATTGCGGCAGAGAGTTCCCATCACCTACCGTGGCCTGCCGATCGGTCGTGTCCTCTCGACTGGCCTCGCGGCCGATGCGGTAAGTGTCGAGGCACGGGTCTACATACTGCCTGAGTTCAAACACCTAGTGCGTCAGGGGTCCGTGTTTTGGAACGCCGGCGGGATCAAGTTTCGAGCCGGAGTGTCAGGACTCGATATTCGCATTGATTCGCTCGAGAGTGTTGTTCAGGGAAGCATAGCGATGGCAACGCCTGAAGATATTGGAGAATCGGTTGCCACGGGACAGACGTTCGAGTTTCACGACGAAGCCGATGAGAAATGGCTGGAATGGAATCCGCGAATTCCATTGGGGAGCGTGTTGGCATTCAACGCTGTCCGACGGTACTTTCCGACCCGATACCGGCTCAGCTGGACGACCCGTAGACTTGGCTTTCGCAAGCACCACGGCGTTTCGGCATGGGCCATTCGCCATGATGGCGACAAGTTATTGACGCTGAGTGATATCTTGCAAGAGCCCGAGGAGCATCTCGAGGATTCGATACTCGAATTGGAGGGCCATGAGTATCCACTTTCGGATGCGGAAGTCACGCTTCGTGGGCCACTGGCGGTACTCAGCCTTACGCTCGTTGAAACAAAAACCATCGGTCCGAGTTGGCCCACAAACATCCTACGTACACCGTCGCAGCTAGAGGACTGCCTGATCGTCACCAGCCCAACGTCGCGGGCCATTCCCGTTGCCGTCAGTCGTCTCAGTGAAACGAATGGCGTATGGATCGTCGATCCATCGCTTTCGTTTGATGAAAACGAATGGCAATCGGCGGCGGTCATCGCAACGAGCGATCAGAAGTTGATCGGATTGTTGCGAGTGGTCGACCAAACGGGCGAGATCGTCCCCTTTCGAGATTAGTCGCTTGGATTGCGTTCACTCGCGACGCATTTTATTGATGAATTGATGGTTACAAGTGCATACAAATACGTCTCACAAAATGACACCAACCAGCCTTGACCGATGACCGAACCACGCTCAAAAAGGAACACCACCATGTGGCAACGACTCTTGGCCTTCAGCCTGTTGTTCCCATGCCTTTCGACGGCCGATGCCCAAGAAAGAGAATTCAATCCGGTCAAGGTCGGCAGATTGTTCGGCCGCTTTCAGCCGATTACCGAGTTTCCGATTGTTCCAGCCAACAAGGCGGAACTGGAACCAAATGAGCTGGTGTTAGGTGTCGTGGTCAATGGCAAAGCCAGGGCGTATCCGATCAACATGCTGACCGGACCGTCGCGAGAGATACTCAACGACCAACTGGGCGGTGCTGCCATTGCCGCCACTTGGTGACATCTCTGTCACAACGGCATCGTGTATGCCCGTACCGTTGGCAAGAGAAACTTGAATTTCGCCGTATCTGGAGCGCTCTGGAACCGAAGCTTGGTCATGATGGACTCGGAAACCAAGTCACTGTGGAGCCACCTCCTTGGCGAGGCCATGGACGGGGAACTGAAGGGAACCGTCCTGGAGTCATACCCCAGTCATATGACCGACTGGGCAAATTGGCGCGCAGAAAACCCGGAAACCACAGTGGCCAAGCTCAGCCGGACTTCACAACGCTACCGGACAGAATTCTATCGAAACCCGTCTCAATTTGTTGTCGGCATCGCCGGTGGAGGCATGGCAAAGGCGTGGAATTTTCAACAGCTTACGAAAACTCCGATCGTCAATGACCAATTTTCGGATCAGTCGCTAGTTGTTGTCTTTGACTCGAAGAGCAAGACCGCGTTGACATTTAGTCGAACACTCGACGATCAAGTGTTGACGTTTGAAGAAAAGGACAAGGCGATGGTTGATCGAGAGACACGTTCGGTCTGGAACCGTCTGAGCGGGAAAGCGATCGATGGTCCACTCAAGGGAAAACGCCTCGCTCCGATGGTGTCCATTGTTAGTTTTAGCAAGGCCTGGGTGACGTTTCACCCCAATACCACCGGACTAACGAAAGCAGAACTGGAAGAGTCGAGAGCTCCGCGGCGAAGTCGTAATCGCCAGCCACGTGGCGACGACAAGAAACCCTGACTTGAGGATGGCAGAACTGAACAAGCCTGTCAGAAACTCTCCACCAAGCATCGAAGTTAGTTTCACTTCGTCCGATCCTTGGTAGAATCGGCGCGAGATGTCTTGCGATGCGTCGACCGACGATTCATCCATTCGCGCCTTCAACCGGGACCTGACGAGCCGATGAACGTAAATACAAAGAAAGTGTCTGGTCGCCGCGAGTTGCGATTCGATTCGTTTGATGACCTTCTCGCCGAGGCAGAGCGATTATGTGCTGGGGAAGTGAAGATGTTAGGGAATTGGACGCTGGCTCAAATGCTCGAACACATCGCGTCCGGTCTGAATTCGACGATTGACGGCTCGTCATTCAAAGCCCCACTGATTCTGCGTTTGGTCCTAGCCCCGTTGATGAAAAAGAAGTTCCTCAACAAGGGGCTTGCCCCTGGCTTCCCCATTCCCAAGGACGCAGAAGCACAGTTTTTGCCGAAAGACGACGCCGAAATCGACGCCGGTTTGAAGGCATTACGAGCAGCTATCGAGCGATTGATTTCGACTGACGAGCTGGCGAATCATCCGTTGTTTGGAAAGTTGACTCGTGACGAGTCAGATAATTTTCAGTTGCGACACGCCGAGATGCACTTGAGTTTTGCGATTCCGGTCGACTGACCACATTTGACCGGGGTCTTGCTTCGAAGGACATCCTACCGCCTTCTCCTCGTGCCTTCGGGTGAGACGTTGCACACGAAGAAACTACGGCACGAAGTGCGGATTTTCCCGAAATCTGAAATGCAAAGTATCTTTCCCGTCATTATCGCAAGAGCTGACGGTACGACCCTAAGGAGGAAAAAAATTGAGCTCGGATCAGAAAATCGACTACCTAGAATTGCCAGCGGACAACTTCGATTCCATCGAGTCATTCTATTCGACCACTTTCGGCTGGTCCTTTACCGACTACGGCCCAGAGTACCGGTCATTCTCCGATGGAAAGCTCGACGGTGGTTTCTTCAAATCAGAACTGCGTTCCACCACGTCCAACGGCGGGGCCTTGATCGTGTTGTTTGCCAACGATCTTGAGGCAACCCGAGACAAGGTCGTTGCCAATGGCGGCAGCCTATGTAAGGAGATCCTCTCGTTTCCCGGCGGGCGACGCTTCCACTTCTTAGATCCACATGGAAATGAACTGGCCGTATGGTCGAATGCGGGAGTGATTGAGCCGGTGACATGCAGCGAGCAATGAAAAGAAGAGCAGTCGGACGCCGCTGGAGACTCGTGGCAGTCAAGGGCTACCAAAATCGGAACTCGAAATGACAAGAAAGAAAAATGCGGCGACAAAGCGAACAGCCATCCGGCGCCCCAGTTCGAAGAAACGTCGAGTACTTTATGTTGGCATTTATCTACTGTTCATCGGCGGACTAGTGTGGTTCGCTGGGAAGGCCTACGTCTGGTACCGATTCGGTGTGCCGGTCATCGGCAAGAAAGAGGTTTCATCGGTCTGGGAAGGTTTCTACCCAAATCTAAAAACCACCGGTCTTGCCGACGTCGTTATCTCGAAGAATGACGGCAATTTTGATGTACTGTTGCTGGGGGCATCTGTATTAGATCAAGTTGCCGCTCGACTCGAGCGGCAACTCAACGAGCGAATCGAAGAGCCCGTACGAGTCTTCAATACTTCAGACAACGCTCTGACATCTCGCGACAGTTTTCTAAAATTCCGCTACCTGAAAGACAAGCACTTTGATTTGATCGTGGTGTATCACGGAATTAACGACGCTCGCATGAACTGCTGCCCTGCAGATCAGTTTAAGGACGATTACACACACTGTTTGTACTACAAGGTTTTCGACTGCCTCGTTAATGGCGACCCGTTGCCTGTAAAACAAGTGCTCGCCAATCTGATTCCGTTTGAGGCTCCATCGCCGACGATGCTCGCCGACGGTGCCAAAATCAAAACCGACCGACCGTTCCGAACTAATTTGGAAGCGATTGCCGAACAAGCCGCGGCGAATGACCAACTTGTCATGCTCATGACATTTGCCTACTACATTCCAGAGGATTATTCGATGGAACGACTCCGCAGTGGGCAATTAGACTACGGTCCTCGACAGGTTGAATTCGTTTGTCCAGCCGAATTATGGGGTACGCCGAAAAACCTGACCAATACCATCGACGCCCACAACCGAGAGGTGATAGCAATTGCGGATCGTTTCGAAAACGTCGTATTTGTCGACCAGCTAAAGAACATCACACCAAGTGGAACTAACTTCAGCGACCCATGCCATTTGACCGATGCCGGCTGCCAACTTTTTGTCGACAAGCTAATGTCCCAACTTAGCCGCCGTCTACCGGCCACAAACAACTAACCACCAAGGTTGCAAGTCCGACGAGAGTGCCGTGGCGAGCTGTTGTTTTCTTGCGATTTCGAACAAGAATGCGATTTCGAACAAGAAATAGTGCGACCGTACGGTTTGATAGACGACGATCGGGCGCACAACTGGGCCAATACTATGCCTCAAGTCGGGCGATCTGTTTGCGAAGAAACTCGTTCACGATGTGTCCTTGAGTCATGGAGATGATATGGCCACCTCCAGCGACGACCTCATCGGGATCAACGCACCTAATCGGCAAGACACGATCAAGCTCTCCATGGATGTGCAGAACGGTAACATCGTCGCATGTTTCGTTCCAGCGGAGTATTTGACGCGCTGACCACCGCAACACGGCAGGACTTGATCTAGAAAACTGCTGCATCGCCCCGGTTTCTGCAATGCGCCCAGCAATTCCGAAGGGTGGAGGCGGATCGGCCCATGGTCTGCGTGTTCGAAGACATCGACGCAACGATCGAAAAATACGGAGATGGCGAACTGCTCCAGTGGCTGGACGGTAATTGTCAGGTTGACAATGCCGTCAATCTGGCCAGCACGAATTACCCGGAAAAACTCGACCCTCGCATCGTGGCACTTCCGCGGCGTTTTGACCGAGTTCTCTAAATCAAGATGCCGACCGACAGCCAACGCGAAGCGTATCTACGACGCAAATTAGTTCATCTGGCAGACGTCGAAATTCTGGATTGGGTTCACCGGACGGACGGACTATCGTTTGCCAGTTTGGCGGAGCTCATTATCAGCGTCTGCTGTCTCGCGAACGATTTTGATCAGACGATCGAGATTCTACGAAACCAGCATGGGTCGGGCAGCTTCCGAGTTGACGGCTTTGAGAAGGCTCGCAAGTCAAGTGAAACGATTGGCACGACGAGCGCCTAAAACCGCAGGTCACTTTCGCCGAAAGTGACCTGCGGAACGGGCAACGATTTACGGGACCGCCCTGCCCTTTTTTGGAATCGCCAGAAATCGCCGCCATTTCACCTGGACGTCGTTTTTCTGTTTCGCGCCTGGCGTGCTGCGCCCGTTGTCCACAATCGACGTCATTAGAATCGTCAACTCCTGAACTAAATCGGGTTTCTCGAGACAGAGGTTGGTTGTCTCGCCCAGGTCGCTGGCAAGATCGTAGAGCTGGGCGGGATGTGCGTCGTTTCCTTTGGTCCAGCCGCCGGATCCCCGTCCGAAGATCAGCTTCCAATCGTCTTTGCGAACCGACAACAATCCTCGAATCGACTGGCTGACCGCTGTTGTTCGTACGGGTTCGTCGACGCCAGACAGCAATGGGAGCAGGCTCACGCTGTCTTCGCCGGCGTTGTCAGCAAGACCAGCACCCACAATCTCCGCACACGTCGCGATGAGGTCGGCCTGGTGTACCAGCTGCTCGCAGATCGATCCCGCCTCGACCTTCCCCGGCCAACGAACAATCAGCGGCACACGGTGCCCACCATCCCATGCGTCCGACTTATAGCCTCGCAACGGACCACTCGGGAAATGGCCTTTCTTCTCAAGTTCGGCGGCGCCGATGTACGGGGCGCAACCATTGTCACTTGTGAATACGACCAGCGTGTTGTCGGTCACACCGCTTTCATCGATCGCTTTTAAGACCGTGCCGATGACCGAGTCGGTCTCCATGACGAAATCTGCGTACAAGTTCAGTCCGCTCTTGCCTCGCCACTCTTTGTTCACGGCCAACGGCGTGTGAGGGGACGTCAGTGGCATGAAGAGAAAGAACGGCTTGTCCGTTTTCGCTGCCCGAGTAATGAACTCGCTCGCCCTCGCACCCAGCGTCGGTAGAATTGGCTCCAGTGTCCAACCGTTTAGAGCCGGGCCTTGCTGGCTAGCCTGGTTGTTTTGAAACAACCGAGCCGGCAAGAACTCAGTCGGGACTCCGACCGTGCGATCATTTTCGATAAAACAATACGGTGGCCAGTTGGGCACATCGGTGCCAAAGTACTCGTCGAAGCCGCGAGTGATCGGACCACCGGCGATCGGCTTCGAAAACGCCTCTCGCCAGGCATCGCGATGTCGGTCGTCCGCGACCGCCGTTTTCGCCCCTCGGAACAGCGCTTTGTGTTTCGGTGGGATCGGCCAGTCCCAACCAAGGTGCCACTTGCCGACGCACGACGTCTGATAACCCTCGGCCTTCAACAATCCAGCGACCGTCAAACGGTCTGGTGCGATCAGTGGCGGCCCCCATAGACCAACGATCCCACTTTGTAACCTCGTCCGCCAGTGATATCGACCGGTCAGGATGGTGTATCGCGACGGCGAACAGACCCCGGAACTTGAGTGCCCATCGGTAAACCGCATTCCCTGTTTTGCCAATTGATCGATATGTGGCGTCGTAATTTTCCCACGTTTCACATTGAAGCACGACACATCTCCGTAGCCGAGATCATCGGCATAAATGATCACGATGTTTGGCGCGGGCCTTGAGCCCGAGCAAAGGCCGTCTCTTGCATTTGCAAACCAGGAAAAAATGGCCACGGCGATGAGGCCGAGCCGTCGTGTAGTCATTAGTCGTCGCATATTCATCTTCTCGATTTTGAGACTGGGACCTCGCCACGAACGCAGGAAACTGCCGCTGAGCGATTATAGCAAGCGGATTTGAGCCGAAGCCGCTAGCCTCGGATTCTGGCAAGATCACGAAGCTAACGACAAGACCCGACGTTAGCGCGTTCGGCTCAAAAACACTGCCAGAGCCAGTGCCACACATCGCCCCCATGAGATCGGAACAAACCACCCGACGCCAATTCCTTTCAAAATCGACCGTCGTAGCATCCACTTTGATCGCCGCCCCTTATTTGCTGCAGAACCCAAAGGCAGCCCTACCGTAGACAACCAGTACAACACGGCAAACTCGTTTAACGTCACCTGTTAAGTACGCTAAGAGGCAGCCGGCTGGATCCGCGTGAGCCGCGAAAGGGATTTGAGATCGAAGCGTAGACGAAATGGACCCTATGGCAGACACCATCACCAATGGAGTCGAATGGACACTTTGTGGCTTCGTGTGAACGCTCATATCGTCTCACACCAAGGCACGAAGAGACGAAGCTCTTAGTTTCTCGTACGGCGTTGGACATTCGAGATGGGATGTTCCCTACACATTGGTCTTCCACGCACGAAACTTCCTCAGTGTATTGATCTTCTCTGACCTGCTGCTCTAAACTTTAGGATCGCTTGCGCCGAGTCGAATGTCGCCTAGTTGAAGGAATGTCCGAAATGCGTCGTATTCAATTGTTGTTACGGGGAATCATTTTGACTGGGCTATTCTCTCTTCAGGCCCCAAATGGCGTCGCCACCGAGCTCGATCACGTGCTATTTCAATCGATCCGCCGCGGAGAGACGGAGTTATTGGCGACGTTGCTGCGGCAGGGAACGCCGGCCAATCTCCAGACAGCGGATGGGACGACGCCACTGATGTATGCCGCCGTCCGCGGCAACGCGGGGAGTGTCCAGCTTCTACTAGAACATGGAGCGGACCCAAATGCAGTGAACGACGCCAAGGTGACATCGCTGATCTGGGCTGCTGGTGATCTACAAAAGGTGCGGTTACTGGTTGATCACGGAGCAAATCTGAATGTCCAATCCGGCTTTGGGAATACTCCGCTGATTGTAGCTGCCGCGCATGCGGATTCGACACGTATTGTCGAATTCATGCTCTCGCACGGCGCGGACCTCAATGTGAAGAACAAACGCGGGTACACGGCGTTGGAGAATGCGATCAGCGCAGGCAATTCGAAGACCGTCAAGCTGCTTGCCGAGAAGGGCGCGAAGGTGATCACTGACGATGACGCACGATCGGATCTTGCCACGGCTGCCGATCGCGGGTCGATGGAGCTCGTCCAGTTCTTGCTTGAACATGGCGCTGATCCGAATGCTGGCAACTCTCGCCGTCATTCACTAAATGCTGCACTGCTCGCACAGAAGCCAGAAATCGCCATCCTACTGATCGACAAGGATGCCCGACTCGATCGACAGCTGAGTCCAGGCAAAGTACCGTCGATTCTCTTGGCCGCTTACAACGAATTGGGCGATACATCGATAGTCGAGTTGTTGATCGAAAAAGGTGCCGACATCAATGCAGTAAACCAATACGAAGAAACCGCTCTGACGTGGGCGCGAAAACGAGGTAACCAACGTCTAATCGATCTGCTCATCGAAGCTGGAGTCCCGGAGGGAAAGCTCAAGACGAAGGAACTGCCGTCGCGAGATATCGTTCTGACCAAGACAAACCGATCGCCGTTAATTCGTGGGGCGATCGAAAAGAGCATTGGCTTACTGCAACACAGTTCGGATGTCTTCCTCGAGAAACGCGAAAATTGTATCTCTTGTCATCACCAGAATATGCCGGCCGTCGCAATCGGATGGGCTCGTGACCGCGGATTCAAAGTCGACGGAGCTGCGGTCGATAGGATGATTGCAAGGCAGGTGCGATCGTGGGAGCCACGGATTGGACGTGCGTACGAAGTGGACCGGCCGGTCCCGGTTGCACCACGGTTCATTGGCTATGGGTTGATCGGCTTCTCGGCATTGGGCTATGCCCGCGACGATATAACGGACGCGATGGTTTTTTACCTGTCGGCGATACAGCAGCCAGAGGGTTATTGGATCCCCGGCATGCTGCGTCCGCCGCAAGGGGGTGCCGAGATCGTGGCCACTGTGTTGGCAATGCGATCTCTGCAACTCTACGCCCTCGAAGGACGCAGCGATGCATTCGCGGAGCGAGTGGGTCGCGCCCAGGAGTGGCTGCACGCATCCGAGCCACGTACTCATCAAGAGCGAGTCTTCAAACTACTGGGGTTGGGCTGGGCCGGAATGAAGCATGAAGCGCTGACCGATAAAGTTGCCGAGTTGCTTGCCGAGCAACGCGAGGATGGCGGCTGGGCACAATTGCCCGACCTGGAGAGCGACGCGTGGGCGACGGGACAGACTCTGGTCGCTTTGCGAACAGCCGGAGGCATGAGGACAGACCATTCAGCCTACGTGCGAGGCATTGAATACCTTTTGCGAACGCAATTCGATGACGGCTCCTGGTACGTCCGCAGCCGTACGTGGCCCTTTCAAACACACTTTGAGAGCGAGTTTCCACACGGCAAGGATCAGTGGATATCGGCCCCGGCCACCGCGTGGGCCGTCATGGCACTGACGCTGGCAAGCGAACCGTCGCCCAATGTCATCGTGGCTCATCGAGAGCGTACAGATGCTTCCAATGCTCCGGCAGCACCTAGTGTGAGCAAAACCAAACCTGTACCACCGCCTACTCTGCCGACCGGAATCGTCGATTTTTCCAAACAGATCAAACCGATGCTCGAACGATCTTGTATTGGTTGCCACAGTGGCCCGGAGCCGAAGGGTGGTTTTCGAGTCACAACACGCGAGCTGTTGATCAAGGGAGGTGAGAGCGGCGAAGCGGCAATCCTCCTCGACGGCAGCGGTGAGAGCCCGTTGTTGGGATTCGTGTCCGATGAGGTGGAAGATCTGGAAATGCCGCCCCTGGCCAAGCGAGCTGTGTATCCGCCTCTCACCAAAGAACAAATCGACCAGCTGAGAACTTGGATTGAAAAAGGTGCACCCTGGCCGAATGGAGTTGTACTCAAGCCGGCTGAATAAAAAAATTGGTAACCGACAAGTCACCGCACTCCAAATTTGGCGACACTTAAAACAACTTCGTCAGTGGCTTGCCGTCCACGGCGTGCTGCGGTCGATTGGCTTGGTCGTAGAGAATCGAGTCCGGCGAAATGTTCATGGCGTGGTAGATGGTGGCGAGCAGATCTTCCGGTGAGACCGCGTCCGATTTAGGGTACGCCGAGTGATCGTCGCTGGTGCCATACACCTGTCCGCCCTGAATGCCACCGCCGGCGAGTACCGCACTTTGGCAAGCACCCCAATGGTCGCGGCCGTCGTTCTTGTTGATCTTCATCGCGACTAAGGTCTCGTCCAGTTGCCCGCTGCCGGAGAGATCTTCCATCAGCGCATGAAAACCGCGATCCAGTGACGGCAGGCAGTACTCGGCCTGCAACATCTGGTAGCCCGATCGGCCCTCGAACGGACCATGGTTGTCCCAAACGTTGGCCACATTGCCGCTCTTTTGGATGTACATCCAGGAGATCGTCACCAACCGCACGCCCGATTCGACCAACCGCCGCGCCGTGAGAATCGCTTCGCCCCATTCGTTACGACCGTAGCGGTCTCGTGTGTGATCGTCGACCGCATTGATATCCAGCGCCTTTTTGAGTGGCGACGAGCCGAGCATGCCGTAGGCCATCTCGCGAAAATCGTCAATTTCGGCCGCCGGCGCGAGCAGACCGCGGCGAGCCAGCACACGCTGATCGGTAATCCCCTCGGGCAGCGAAAGGGCAAGTGGTGGGGGACCCTTCATTTCACCCGCCGATTTGATTTCCATCGGGTCGTAGCGAGGACCCAGATAGCCGGCGTAGGTCCCGCTGTAGGTTACCCCTTCGTGGCCGATCGGCCGCGGAATGGTGACAGTACCCGGCGCGCCTTGTCGTTGCAGAAAGTACGACGCCACCGATCCGACACCCGGCGCGTCGCTGCGTTTGCGATCGTTTCGGGGAACCCGCAGAGTATTGTCGACGTGGCCGGTTAGCGTGCGGTAAACGGACGCCTCATGGATGTTGCTGTCGTGAGATAACGTGCGGATAATTGCCGTCTTGTCGGTGTGCTGGGCGAACAGCGGCATTTCCTCAGAGACGTGGATGCCCGGTGTCTTGGTAGAAATAGGACGAAAGTGGCTGCGAATGCCGCTCGGCGCTTCCGGGTTAGGATCCCACATGTCCATCTGAGGTGGACCGCCCCAGAGGTAGATCAAGATGCACGACTTGGCACGGCCACCGGAAGCTCTGAGCCCCCGTTGCCGTTGTTCGGCCTGCAGCAATGCCGGCAACGTCAACGCACTTGCGCCCAGTTGTCCCAGACGGATCATCGCATCGCGACGGTGCAGCATGATTCATCCCTCCGCCAAATAATGTACCAGAAACCGGCCAGGAGAAATGGTTAAATTAAGATAGTCGGTACTTTGTGTCCTTGTGCCTTCGTGTGAGCGCTTCATCGTCTCACACGAAGGCACAAAGTCACGAAGGAATGAATCAGACTCGGAAGATCGACCGCAACTCAGCTGATGATGTTCTTGCAAAAGAACGAAAGTAGGGCAATCATGGAGGAAAAAACGTCGCTGGTCTTTACTCGTCCATGAGCAACAACACCAACACCATCGCAAAAAAACCACTCCCCTACGTGTCCTTGTGCGGCGCGATCGGTTTTGCCGTATCCGTGATCACGCTCACCATTCTTGAGCTGCTGCATGCGTCCGAAGTGTCCGTATCAGACCAGCAAACGCGCGTTCTATACGTGATGTTCTGCCTGCTTGTCGCTTGCTGGTCGTCGATCGTCTCACTGATCACGGCCTGGTGCCCGATTATTTTGGGCGGTGACCGCAGACCCTGGCTCTGGGTTGTCCCCTTGATCTTGGGGTGGATGGTCTTTGTTCAATGGTTCGATTGGGCATCACTCGTACCGCACCGTCCGTAGCCGCGAATTCAATCGCCCGTTGACGTGGCCATCGCTCATTAGTCCACTTCTGAAGGGAAACGTACGGTCACGGTCATACCGGGCACGGTCTCGCTGTCGTGACGAGCGATCCTTGAGTGAGTTCGATACGGCCAAGCCTTCCCGAGAACGGCGCGACTATTTGAGTAAAGGAGAGTTCGGCTTCTGCGAGTTTTAGTTCGATCTCCGCAATCCTCCGTTCTGTTTTCAATTCGTTCAACGTCGCCGATGCGGCGTTCAACCTATCTTGGAACGCGGCGGTTTTTTCACGGATTCGGTGGAACTGCATGAGCTGGTTTGTCTTGGCCTCCGTCTCGGTTTTGATCGCCACGAAGCGTTCCCTGACAAGATCAACATGGAGTTGGTGCAACGTCGGATCAAGCAAAAAGAGCAGGGTTCCTCTTTCAACGAAATCACCCTCCTTAAAAAACACGTCCGTGACGACGCTATCGATTCGAGATTGAATACGAACGGTCTTGCCCGCGGTGACAAATCCGGCAAACTGCATCCCGGTTACGGGTTTCCGCTCCTGTCACAGTAACGAGAACAGCGATGGTGAATGAAAAGCGAAACATGCTTTCGTCCTCCGAGGCTACGCTCATCTTTCATCAATGACAAATGACCATCGACAAATAACTAATGAAAAACTCCAACGAAACTCTGCGTTTGCCCACCACTCGTGGAATGAATCACTTGGCGGATGTGTTCTCGAAGAGCATTGCCTGGTCGAGACAACCAACCACCAAGTCGAGGTCACCGTCGCCATCGATGTCGCCGAAGACCGCTTCATGCGCGGGCCCGGTCGTCGGAGCAGACCACACTGGCTTATTGGAAAGCACGCCCTTGTCCTGCAAGTAAATCGACACCCGTCTCGCGCCCCAATCGGCAGCAGCCATGTCGAGATCACCATCGTTGTCCACGTCGCGGAAATCGAAACCGTGGTAACCCGTTCTCGAGCCACTCGTCCACACAACTTTCATCGTTTTCGAACCATCCTGACGACTCAATCCGACGCTCCGCCCGGGAGGTCCCCACGGACCCTTCGCGCAAAACAACTCTTTTGAGCCGTCATTGTCAATGTCGACGCAATACACACGCTGGACATGCCGAACCATCTGATCTTTGTAAACTAGCGTTCCCTCGTCAAAGTCACCGCCACCCTTGTTCGCGAAGACGATAATCGTCCCGGTTTTAGGATACGTTCCGACGATATCCTGATCGCCGTCGGAATCGATGTCGGCGAATATGGCCGACTCGCTGTATTGACGAGGACCAATGCGGCGGCTGACCGTCTTCGACGGAAATCCGTTTTCGTTCACAAAAAGCGCGAGACCTAGATGCGGCAATCCGGCAGCCATCAACATGTCATAGTCGCCGTCGTTGTCACAGTCGCCAAAGTCGATCTGATTCGCGTCGATATACGTGCCCGTCTCCCAAGTGGGGCTCATGCCGAAGGGAGCCTCTCCCTTGCCCGTACCGTTGATGTACAGCGAGCAATGTGATTCATGAGTGCCAGCAATGTCGTCTCGACCATCCTTATTGAAGTCTAACACCGAGATGTGATCGCAGTCGGTCGTCTCGAGGGATTCCCACTGCGGCTTCGACGCCAGTTTTCCATTTTCGTTGCGATACACGGCCCAACGCCGCGGCTTCGGGACACTTGTAATTAAGTCCAGGTCGCCATCATTGTCGACGTCCAACAAGCGGGCGTTGCCATCGCCGCCTGAATAGGTACTTCCGCTAACCCAGATGGGCTTGTCCGAAAACGTCGGAATACTTGGCGCTTCTGCCAAACACGTCGTTGTGATCAACACGAGGGCCGCCACGGACGAGATTAGTAAAAGTATCGTCTTCACCGGTGTCTCCTGATTCGGTCCGACGTGGAGGTAACGCAACTCAACATGGTAGGGACTGAAGGACTGTTAACTTATTTCGGTACTTTGAAGAACCCAGGGTCCACGGTAGCTGCCACCTTGACCGCGACCGTTTCTGTTTCTACGTACAGCTTCTTGTTCACGATCAGTTTGATCTTCGACGGCAGGCCGCCGACAAAAGAACCGTGGGCCTCGCAAAACCACTCGGCCAGCACGGGCTCAGTGCCGTGCTCCGGAACGATCATCGTGGTTTCGCACTTAGCGATCCGGTAGCTTGTCTTGTCAAAATAGAACTTCACGTCGCGATGGTCCGAGTGGCTGACTTTGAGCCCAACGGTCGCCCGTCCGTCCACTTCGATGCCGTCGATCTTACTGAGCTTGTAGGCACGGTCTGTCAACGGAAACAACATCATGGCCCAATTCACCTTGATTTGTCCGATCCTCTCCTTGAGAAGGTCACCTTCGAGGACTCTCACGCCATTGGCACTTGAAACCCAGACGCTGTCATCATTTGCGGTGATGACAAAAGCACCTTCAATTTCTTCCCGATACCAATCCGGCCATTTGGTCGCATACTGAGCGACAAAAGGTTGTCCTTCTCCCATGCCGTAAAACATCCCCTTTTCCATCCACAACGTCGGACCTTTGAGTCTGGCGAGCGCTCTCTCGCCACCCGCGGCGTTGAGTGCCCGCTGCAGGATCTTCCTGGCGTCAACGTCGTCTGGTAATTCCGTGGCGAAAGCTGGGACTACTAGTACGAAAAACGCCGCCGACAACATGAGATTCCGCATCATGATAAAGCCTCTCTGTTTCGCATTTTCCTGCATCGAGATGCGAATGTGGTTTGCTTTGTTCACTCGTACTACCCGCCGCACGGCACCAGGCCCGCCTCGCACACAGCAACAGGCGAGACATAGCGTACGATGGAGGATATCGGCTATCAGGAGGCCGTGCGAGGATTTTTGCCTTGCTGGCGGGACCTCTCATCCGGCGGACTGAGCCTAGGTTCTTATATCCCTCCGGCTTCTAGGCCGACGTCTTTTTCTCGACCATCACTCCGACCGGCCCACCGCGCCAGATCACCTCGACCGCGAATCCGATTCTCGTTAACGCCTCATGCTCGGCTTCCAACGGGAGATAGGTGTCCTCTTCGGACCACTGCTCGTGCTGTGCACGGGACAAGCTGTATCGACTCGAAGTCTGCGCACACATGGAATTGCAACAAATGGGCCAGACACCATAAGAGGGGTTATTTACAACCGAGGGACATGCTCTCGATGACGCCAATGATCTACCGATCTGAGCAACACGCCCCACTCAAACTGAAGTCCAATTTAGCGGTTGCATTATTTTAGTGCGTCCGAGAAGCTCGTTCATTCGACGAATTCATGAAACAATGGTAGTCCTGACTACAGTCACTTGC